>ERZ826764.1562-NODE-1562-length-26335-cov-4.313927_pt1 | contig 26335 bp, 21 predicted proteins | sample MGYA00519870_ERZ826764 | MGnify/ENA primary metagenome ERZ826764 (study PRJEB31778, sample SAMEA3449239) | human gut metagenome | biome: human gut; feature: human-associated habitat; material: faeces | place: United Kingdom | collected 2010/2012 ...
CAATTATATATTCCGACAATAGCTAAATAGATAAATATATAATTATAAATATAATCAAAATCGAATTATATTTTTTTAAGTTTAAATAAAATATTAAGATATTAAGAAAAAACGGAAGTCGTCGTTATTCACAATCTTACGAACTAATCATCTATTTACATGAAAACAAAATATTTTTATCACAAAAAATTTATTTCGACAAAAAAAATATCGCAAAAAACCATGGAGTTAAAACTGAAATTAATCTAAAATAACTCCTCGAATAACCAAATAAAACGTAAAAAATTCTAAATATTTATTTAAAACTAAACATTAAAATTCAAGCTAAGAAAAAAGGCAAGACTCTTCGCTATAAACAAAGATTCTCGCCTTTTCATATCTTGAGCGAAAATCAAGGATTAAAGAAGTTCCTTGACTTTTGCCGCTTTTCCGACTCTCTTTCTGAGATAATAGAGCTTAGCGCGGCGAACTTTACCTTTACGCACGAGTTCTATTTTTTCAATATTGGGAGAATTGACTGGAAAAACTTTTTCAACACCTATACCGTAAGACACTCTTCTGACAGTAAAAGTCTCGGAAGCTCCGCCGTGTTTTTTCGCGATAACTATACCCTCAAAAACCTGAACTCTTTCTCTTGAGCCTTCTTTAATTTTAACGTGAACTTTTACGGTATTGCCGACCTTAATATCAAACGGTTCGGCGCGAAGCTGGTCCTTCGTCATTTCCGCGATAGCGGCTTTAATCATATCTCTATCCTCCTGAATTTTATTTCAAGATATTTTGGATATCCTTAACGTATACCCGGAGTGTTCGTGCAGAGAAAGGCAGGGGACCACTCATATCATGTATCAAATATTATAGCATAACCATACTAAAACTTCAAGAGGCTTTTATGAATTTTTTGTAAAATAATATTTTAATTTATTTCAATTTCCCGGCATTACCAAAGATTAATCTCGGTATAAAAAAACAAATAACGGCTTTTGTTTCTCAAAAACAATTTATATAAAAATAATCATGGACAACAGAAAACAAAACAATCTTCTCCATATTGCTTTATTTAAATCGTTTCTCTTGCGTAAATTTAACAACCATTTACTTTTAAACAAAAAAACATAGTTATTTTCAGGGTCAATCTTTCCGGATGATTGACAAAATCGGAAATATATGTTTTAATTATATATAACCGCTCTTGATCGGCGCCTCATCTTAAATGTTTCCATTTTATCAAACCGCCGAACATCGAATACCGAATAAAGAAACAAAAAAAACCGAAAATTTCCCACACAAAAACATATTCGCGGAACGTATCTCGAACAATGGTAAATTTCCCCACAATACCATAAAAAAATAATAAAAAATATTTATATAAAAAACAACATAAAAATATTGTGTTTCGTATATATATTTGACAAATATCTTAATATAAATCATTTTTTTACAATTTAATTACAAAAAAACATTAATTTGTTGTAAACGGTAACATTTTTTATTGAGTTTTATTTAAAATAATTTTATAATAATAATTATGGAGGTGTAGTTATGGCAGACATAAAAAGAATTGCATTACTATCTGGAGGTGGAGATTGTCCTGGATTAAATGCAGTTATTAGAGCAGTTACTAAAGCTGCGATTAATGAATACGGATATGAAGTTATAGGCTATGTATATGGATATCGCGGTCTTTATAACAATGATTACATAGAATTGACAGTTGATAAGGTTGAAAATATTTATAAAGAAGGAGGAACTATTTTATATAGTTCTAATAAAGATAATTTATTTGATTATCTTGTTGATGATGGACACGGTGGAAAAGTTAAAAAAGATGTGTCTGATGTAGGGGTTGAAAATTTAAAGAAAGCTGGAGTTGATGTATTAGTTGTTTTAGGTGGCGATGGAACATTAACTAGTGCTCGTGATTTTGCGCGTAAAGGAGTTAATGTTATTGGTATTCCAAAAACAATGGATAACGATTTACCAGCAACTGATTTAACTTACGGTTTTATTAGTGCTTCTTCTGTAGGTACTGAATTTATTGATCGATTAAATACAACAGCAAAATCACATCATCGTGTAATTTGTTGTGAATTAATGGGACGTGATGCTGGATGGATTGCGTTATATGCTGGAATGGCTGGAAATGCTTCATGTATTTTAATTCCAGAAATTCCTTTTACAATTGATAGTATCGTAAGACATGTAGAAAAACGTGATAAAGAAGGTTATCCATATACTGTTATTGCAGTAGCTGAAGGAGCAAAATATGCTGATGGAACAAAAGTTATTGGTAAAATTGTTGAAGATTCACCAGATCCTATTCGTTTAGGTGGAATTGCTAGTAAAGTTGCAGATGACTTGGAAAAAGTAATTAAAAATCATGAGGTACGTTCGGTAAATCCTGGACACATTATTCGTGGTGGTGATATTCAAGCATATGACCGTATTTTATCAATTCGTTTTGGTGTTAAAGCAGTTGAATTAATTCATGAAGGTAAATTTGGAAATGTTGTTACTTTAAAGGGTGAAGAAATGTCTTATACTTCTTTAGAAGAAGTAATTGGAGATGCTAAATTTGGTAAACAAAAACATGTTGATCCAAACGGTGAATTAGTAAGAGCTGCAAAATCAATTGGAATTTGTTTTGGAGATGATTAAGAGATGGAAACATCTCTTTTTTATATTTGTACTAATTATTTATTACTAGTAAAGGATACCTAAATTACAGGTATCCTTTAAACTAAAAAATATTTAACGCCGAGTATAGATTAATTCTGTTATGCCACTATAAGATTGAGTGCTCTTTAATTTCAATTTAAGTTCGTTAGATCCTGGTGCAAAAAGTCTAATTCCATCACCTAAAATAGTTGGAATAACAGAAATATAATATTCATCAATTAAATTATCTTGAATTAGCGGTTGGATAATTTTTGCACCACCACAAATCCAAATAGATTTACCATTTTTTTTGTTTTAAATTCCTAACAAGCTCGTTAGAATTTTTTTGTACAAAATTAATATTATTAGTAGAATCTAATTTTCTATGTGTGATTATATAACTTGTCAAAGAATCATATACCCAATTATCTGGTGATAATTCATTTTTATTTGATAATATGTATTCCAACCCATAATAACAGTATCTACATCTTTTATAAAAGAAGAATATGTATCAATGTTTTCCTCATCAACATTTTGACCATGTAACCAATCAACTTTACCATCTTTACTAGCAATAAAACCATCAAGACTCATTGCTATATATAAAATAACTTTTCTCATTACTTTCCAACTTAATTTTAATCATATAAGTATTATATCATTTTATTTTATGCAAATATTATTAATTTATTATTTTAATTTTTTTAAATAATCAATTGCATATTTTATATTTATAAGTACATACTATTATTGAGGTGAGTTTATGAAGAAAGCAAAAAAACAACAACAATCAAATAATCACAATGCTAAAGATCAATTAGGTGATGATAATATTGTTGTATCAGGAAATAAACAAAATTCTCAAATGAATCATCGATAAAATTATGTGGAAACTTTTATAAGTTTCCCTTTTTTTTACATTATTGTAAGAATTTTATGTTGCATTTATTTGATAGATTATTTACAGGGAGGTAGAGACATGATAAAAAATGCGTTTCTTAGTATTAGAAAAAATTTAGGTAAGACAATTTTATTATTTGTTATTATGGTTGTGATTACGAATTTAATAATTGCTGGATTGTCAATTCAAAGCGCATCTAAAACAAATTAGAACATCATTAGGTAATGATGTAACTTTGACTGTAGATATGAGAAATATGATGGGGCAACGTGAAAAAGGCCAAGCTATTGAAGAAGTACAAGCAAATATAACAACTGCGATGGCTGATCAATTAAAAGATTTGAAATATGTAGAAAATTATAATTATACAATTTCAACTTTTGTTGATAGTGATACACTTAATCCGGTTGAATTAAGTGCTAGTGACAATCAAATAAATATTCAACATCCAGATCAAATGGAAGGCTTTAATGGAAATAGTGGAAGTTTTTCTATTAGCGCTAATACAACGATGGAATATTTAGAAGCTTTTAATAATGAGGAAAGTAACTTAATAGAAGGAAAATTATTATCGACAAGTGATGAAGGAAGTGATAGTTGTGTTATTGAAACAACATTAGCTAGCGATAATGATTTAGATGTAGGTGATACAATTACATTAACTGCAACTGTTAATGATGAAACATTAAGTAAAACTTTAACAATTGCAGGAATTTATGAAGTAAGTGATTCGACTCAAATGGCTGGACCGGGTCATGATAATCCATTTAATACAATTTATACTGATTTATCAGTAGGACAATATTTTACAGCAAGCGATAGCAATATAACATCAGCAACTTATTATTTAGATGATCCTGAAAATATTGAAAAATTCCAGGAATTAGCTAAAGAAAAAACGGATATTGATTTTGAAACATATAATCAAGGTGCCAAGCTCATTACTATGTTACTAACACCTTCTACAGTTTGTTTAGCTGTACCATTATATAAACAAATACGAATATTAATTAAATATTTAGATGCTATTTTAATTAGTATTTTTGCTGGTACTATTGCTGGTATGTTTTCAATCTTTATTATGTGTTTATTAATGAAAGCAGATCCTACTATTTACTATTCTTTATTACCTAAATCAATTACTACTGCCATTGCAATTGGTGTAGCTGATAAAATTGGCGGTATTTCTACAATTACTGTTGGTGTTGTAATTGTTACTGGTATTCTAGGTGCCATTATTGCAAAAAGCATTTTCAAACTATTTAGAATTAAACATCCTGTTGCAATTGGTTTATCGCTAGGTAACGGTGCCCATGCAATTGGTACAGCAAAAGCTATTGAATTTGGAGAAATCGAAGGTGCGATGAGTAGTTTATCTATTGTTATAGCTGGCCTAATAACAGTAATAGTAGCACCAATTATGTCTTCATTACTTTAATCTAAAAGATTGTAAGAAATAATTCTTACAATCTTTTAATTTAGAATAAAAAAAGGACAAAAATAAATTTTGTCCATTGGGTGATAAATCACAACTTTTATGATTATCTCCCTTTTTTTGTTTTATAATAGAACTGGTGATTTTAGATGATTGATTTAGCTGTACCTACTGATACATTAGCTCTTTTTAATTTAAGACAATATTTTAAAAAAAATTCTAAAGAATCTTTTAAATACATTTTCTTTGATAATTTTGAATATATTCACAATCTTTATCTTTCTGGTAAATTGCGTGATATTACTTTTGATAATATTCAAAAAACTATTCTTTGCTCCTCTGTTTATTTAGGTTTCGATCTTTTCGAATGCCCTAACTGCGGTCATGAAACTATTGTCCCTCATACCTGTTCTTCCAGATTCTGCAGCAAATGCGGTTCAAAAGCTGCCCAGCAACGTTCTGCTCATGTTTCTGCTATGGCTTTTGAATCAAAACATCGACACATTGTTTTTACTATCCCTAAAGAACTTAGACCTTTCTTTTTAAAAGACCGATCTCTTCTTGAGGGTTTCTTCACTGTATCTCGCAATGTACTGGCTTCTCTTTTCAATGACTGTAAATACCGTAAAATGAAAAACAGATTTAAAAAGAATCATATCTGCAAAAAAACAAAGCACAAATCCAAATATCTCTACAAAGATACCAGAAATAATATTATATTTGGTGCTATCGCTTCATTGCATACTTTTGGGCGTAATCTCCAATGGAATCCTCATATTCATATTTTAGTATGTGAAGATGCATACGATACAAAAAATGATAAAATTAAAAACTTTTCCTTTATGTCCTATAAAAAACTAAGACAGACATGGCGATATCAGCTACTTGATTATCTTGATAAAAGAATCGGTAACAATGAGACCTTCAGAAGACTAAAACTCTGGTATTATACTAAATACACTGAAGGTTTCTATGTCCATGCTCCTAAATTCAAAAAAGATCAGGATGAAGACGATATCAATGATTGCGTTAAATATATCACCAGGTATACCAGCAGACCGGTCATGGCCGAAAGCAGGATAGTAAAATATGATGATATCAATAAAACAGTTCACTGGTTTTATCACCGACACGAAGATGATAAGCGTATTGATGTAATCGAACCAGTTACCAGTTTTATCAATAATGTTGTTCTACACTGTCCTGAAAGAAATTTTAAGATGGTAAGATATTTTGGATTCTATGCAAACAAAAGTTCAAAGACATATGACAGAATGGCAGAACTGGTTGGAAAAAAACTTAAACGTAAAGTTCAGTACAAAAAAGAAAGAGCAGCAGCAGCTAAAATAAATAAGGAAAAGACACATTTCAGATATTATATGATACAATCATTTCAGAGGGATCCTCTACTATGTACATGTGGAGAAATAATGAATTATGCAGAGACATATGATCCTTTTGAAGGAGGGATAAAAAATGACAGACGATATCGAAACGGATGCATCTACAACTCAAAGTATCTCAAAAGTCGAACCAGACCAGCAGCAACAGGGATGGACTGATGAAGAACTTATGCAGTTTATTGAAGATGATGTAATGGTCAGGATGAAATGTGAATCATGCGGGTATGAAGAAGACGTACCTGATTGGATACTGGAAGAATTTTTGGAAATAGAATTACATAACGGATCAAAAGAAAGAAGATACAGCTGCCAATGTCCAGAGTGTAATAAAAACATGTTCAGGAAATAATATTTTCTGACACTTTTTTGGGTACCTTATTTTAAAGGTACCCTTATAGTTTTATTTTTACAATATACCCGTTGACGAATCCAAATTCTTATTAAATAATAAAAAGGTTGGATTTTACTCCAACCTCTAATATTTAACTTAATTATTTAGTTAATTCAGCAAAATATTTAATTGTTCTAACCATGTTAGAAGTGTATGAATTTTCATTATCATACCAAGCAACTGTTTGAACTTCAGTAGTTCCATTATCTAATGGTTTAACCATAGTTTGAGTTGCATCAAATAAAGAACCATATGTAATTCCGATAATATCAGAAGATACTAATTGTTCTTCAGTATATCCAAATGATGGAGTAGTTGCTGCTTTCATAGCTGCATTTACTTGTTCAACTGTTACTTCACCTTCAACAACTGAAGTTAAGATAGTAGTTGATCCTGTAGGAACAGGTACACGTTGTGCTGAACCGATTAATTTTCCATTTAATTCTGGAATTACTAATCCGATTGCTTTAGCTGCACCAGTTGAGTTAGGTACAATGTTAACTGCAGCAGCACGCGCTCTTCTTAAATCACCTTTTCTATGAGGTCCATCTAATACCATTTGATCTCCAGTGTAAGCATGTACTGTTAACATGATACCAGATTTGATTGGTGCTAAATTATTTAAAGCGTTAGCCATTGGTGCTAAACAGTTAGTTGTACATGAAGCTGCTGAGATGATAGTGTCAGAAGCTTTTAAAGTACCTTCGTTTACACCGAATACGATTGTTGGTAAGTCATTTCCAGCAGGTGCTGAGATAACAACTTTTTTAGCTCCAGCATCGATATGAGCTTGAGATTTAGCTTTAGATACATAGAATCCTGTACATTCTAATACTACATCTACACCGATTTCTCCCCATGGTAATTCAGCTGCGTTAGCTTTAGCGTAGATTTTGATTTCTTTTCCATCAACTGTGATTGAATCTTCACCAGCTTCTACTGTATCAGCTAATGCATATTTACCTTGTGCTGAATCATATTTTAATAAGTGTGCTAACATTTTAGGATTAGTTAAGTCATTGATTGCTACAACTTCATACCCTTCTGCATTGAACATTTGTCTGAATGCTAGACGTCCGATACGTCCAAATCCGTTAATTGCTACTTTTACTGCCATTTTATTAATATTCCTCCTTGTAAATAGCTTTTATGCCATTATTATAAGTCAAAAACTTCACAAAAGCAACTACTACAACGTTGATTTCTTGTATAAGATGCATTAATTTTCCCTTTATTTTTCAATTAATTCCCATTTCATCACATCGTTAGCGCTTACACTTTTTTTACTTCTTTTTTATTTTTTATTAAGAATATTTTTCCACTTTTATTTCTATAATAACGTATGGAGGTTATTTTATGCATCTTATCCCTACTATCATAGAAAAAGATCATCAATATCATTATGCTTACGATATTTATTCCAAATTGCTTGAAGAAAGAATTATTCTTTTGACCGGTACAATTGACGACGCTATGTCAAGCTCTATTATTGGTCAATTACTCTATCTCGAAGCTAAAGATAGTCACAGTGATATTTATCTTTATATTAATTCACCTGGAGGAAGTGTATCTGCCGGTTTAGCAATTTTTGACACTATGAATTTTGTTTCATGTGATATTAGTACTATTTGTTGTGGTATTGCCGCCAGCATGGCTGCTATTTTGCTAAGTGCAGGAAAAAAAGGAAAACGCTGTGCTTTAAAAAATTGTGAAATCATGATTCATCAACCCCTTGCCTCTCTAGAAGGTCAAGCAACCGATATTTCAATCAATGCTAAGAGAATCGAAAAGCAAAAAAAGAAATTAGCAGAAATACTCTCTCAAAACTCACATCAATCCATTGAAAAAATAATTCAAGATTGCGAACGCGACTATTATTTGGATCCAAAAGACGCCATAGAATATGGTTTAATCGATGAAATTATTTAAGTAGCTTTTTAGCAAGCGCCCAATAAATATCATGCATATAAGCATTAATATAAAATAATAATTATTTTCATCGCCTGTTTCTACATAATTATTAACAGGTCGATCATACATAATAACTCTTTGAATTTTTCCTGTATCTTTAACTGTGAACCTTAATGATTCAGCTATTTTGTAATTTTTGGGCGCAATAGCTTCAGTTAATGTATAAGTTTCTCCAGCAGTTAAGTTTTTGATCATATGAGGTTGTTTTCCTGAAGTCCATTCATCAATGACTTTACCATCTTTGTCGGTAACTTTAAGTTTAGCACCTTCAAGTTCTTTTTTAGTAGTAATATCTTGTTTAGATACTTCTCCTTTTGTATCTTCATCCACCATTGATAAGGATGTATCTTTGCCTTCTTCTGCTGTGAATGTTTGTGTTTTAAAAGTTGCATATCCGTTAGGAGTTTTTGTTTCTTTCAATACATATTCTTCACCAGCTTCAAGACCTTGAATCATGTGTCTTGTTTCATTACCATCAAGATCAATGTTTGTGTAAGTAGTAATACCATCTTCTACAAACATGACAGTATAATCATCTTTACCTTTGTTTTTAACAATGCTGTATTGAACTGTTGAATCTTCATTATCAACATACATTCCTTCAGCTTTACCAGTTTCTTTTAATTGAGATTTCATTTCATCAGTAACATCAAAGATATGTTGTCCTGAAATCCATTTATCAATGATGTTTTTAGTCTTATTAGAAGTGACTGTCATTTCAGCACCTTTTAATAAGTTGCCTTTTTCATCAACTTTAGAAACTTCGTTGAGGGTATCGATCATCTCAACTGTTTGATTTTCTTTTTCTTTAGATACTTCAAATTCAAAGTCATTTGCAAGATTGAATCCCGTAGGGGCAAGATCTTCATGTAAAATATACTTTTTACCTTCAACAAGACCTGTTGCATAATGTTCTTTGCCATCAGAAATCCACTCATCAATGATATTTCCAAATTCATCTCTTATTTGCATAGATGCACCAACGACTTCATCGCCACCAGCAGTTGTTTTGGAAACCTTTACCTGTTTATCTTTCATATTGACTTCTTGATTGACTTTTTCTTCTGTAACTGTAAATTCAATATCTGTTGCTTTGACATAATCTTCTGGAGTTACTATTTCTGAAAGAATATAAGTTTTTCTTTCTTCTAATCCTTTGATCTTATGATCTTCTTTTCCTGAAATCCATTCATCAACTATTTTATCTGTTTCTTTTTCTTTAACAGTAATCGTAGCTCCTTCAACTTCTTTTTCGCCAGTTACATCTGTTTTAGTGAAAGACACCTGTTTATCTTGCATTACTAATGTTTGATCCTCATCTTCACCAGCAGTAAATTCAATCTCTTTTGCTTGAACATATTCTTCAGGAGTTTTTGTTTCTCTTAAGATATATTTTTCACCAGTAACAAGTCCTTGAACTCTGTGAGTTGTTTCATTACCATCAAGATCAATATTAGAATAAGTAGTAATACCATCTTTAACTTGCATAAAAGTATAGTCATCACGATCTTTATTTTTAGCAATACTGAACATAACCATAGAATCTTCTTCATCCATGTATGTTCCTTCAGCTTTACCATTTTCTTCTAATTGAGATTTGATATCTTTATCAATGTCTAGGATATGTTTTCCAGTTACCCATTGGTCAACGATATCTTTAGTTTTTTCTGATACGATAGATAAAGTTGCTTCTTTTACAGCTTTACCATCTACATCCGTTTTATTGACTTCCGTAACTGTATCAATCATTTCAACTGTCTGATTTTCTTTTTCTTTTGTAACTTCAAAAGTGAAATCATTTGCAAGATTGAATCCTAAAGGAGATAAATCTTCGTGCAATGTATAAGTTTTACCTTCTTCTAATCCGTTAGCAATATGAGATTTTCCTTCACTGTACCATTCATCAATGATGTTTCCGCCTTCATCAATAATTTGCATATGAGCACCAGTGACTTCTTCACCGCCAACAGTTGTTTTTGAAACAAATACCTGTTTGTCTTTCATGGTAACTGTTTCAAGTTCACTAGAATTTTTAACAGTAAATTTAATATCTGTTGCTTTTACATAATCTTTAGCTGTAACAGTTTCAGACAATGTATAAGTCTTACCAACAACAAGACCTTCGATTGAATGTACTTTGTCAGTAGAAGTCCATTGATCTACTACATTTCCATCTTCATCAGTAATAGTCAATTGAGCACCTTCAACTTCTTTGTCCCCAGTAACATCAGTTTTGTTGAATTCAAAGTCAGTTGTTTTGTTTTCTACATCAAATGACTTAATGTAATTTTTTGTAGTGAAATCAGATTGTTTGAATACGGCATCATATTGAGCTGTATCTAATACGCAACCATCTAAAGTTTTAACTTCCTGAAGATAATATGAAGCTCCCTTCGTACTCATTGGCAGATTAGAAATATCTAAATGTCCATCTAAAGAAAGGGCATAGATACCATTTCCAACTTCACTTCCTGTATTGACAATAGCTCCTGAGTTTTCAGTTGTAATGACAGAATCCTTTCCAAACATCAAAGAGCCGTCAATCGAACTATAAATATCTTCTTTTGCCTTCAATACAAATTGGATTTTAGACAGATCCGAACGATCTACCAAATCTGTATCTGTATCTAAATCCATGACCGTTTTATTAAGTTTGATTTCTCCTTTAGGCTGTCTGTTTTTGATCTTTACTTCAACGATTGGATCAGCGTCTTCATCCACATCATAGTCATAGGTACTTGATATAACGAATTCAACTGGTTTTTCAAGATCAAGAAAACCTTTTGGTGTCTTGATTTCTTCAATCGTATATGTTCCTGCATTGAGCATCAATGGAAGAGTTACTGTTCCTTTTTCAACAACAGGAATGATTTCATTATCTGAATTTGTGGTAAAGGTATCTACCTTCGTACCCGATACTTTCTGAACGACATAGTTTCCTTGAGCATCTTTGATTTTAAAAGAAGCACTATTGAGAGTTACTTTCTTTCCTGTTTCATCATCTACTTTTACCAATTTGACATAGGAAGCAAACGGTTTATTGTTGACACTTACAAGTTTGACCTGTTCGAGTTCATTGTACTCTGAAGAATCCTTAGTAACTGAAACAGTAAAATCAGGTGCTGTCATATAATCCTTAGGTGTCTTTGTTTCTCTTACAAGATATTTACCATAAGGAAGATAGTCAGTAATGGCACGACCGTTTTCATTTGTCGTAATGACAGCATAGGTTTTAGCGTTATCCCAGCCAACATTGTCTACTTCTGTTTTAAGCTTCCAAGTAAACTCTGCACCCTGTAATCCTTTAACAACTCCAGAGATTCCTTCTCTTTCACCACTTTTAAACAATTGGATACGTTGTTTTTTGACCGTTTCTTGAACAATCATTTGATTGGCATCATTACCGAATTGTAATTTAGCTCCTGTATATTGCTTTGTAATTTGAGCAACATAGTTACTGTCTTCTACTGTTGCAGTGGTACCTGTAGCTGTATCTGTAACGTTTAATTTAGCTCCCTTTAAGAAATACCCTTTAGGGGCTTTAGTTTCTTCAATGGAAATAGTTCCAAGGGGTAATGTAATAGCTCCGTTCTCATCAGTATAGAAATCGTCACCCGATACTTTATTTGAATTTGAAAGTCTAGCAACATATCCTTTCTTTCCAGTTGAATATGTTACTTCTTTAGTAGCTACAACCCAAGTACGTGTTGCCTTCGATGGAAGGTTATCCTTTGTATAATATTCATCATAATATTTGATGGTAAATTCAGCACCTTCAAGAGTAGCATCTCCTTGAGGCATAACCTTGTTTTCAGCATCATTTTTGACGATTTCAAGACCAATTGGATCGTTCTTTGGCTTTTCTGTTACATTTGTCGTTGTAGTCTGACCTCTTGTGACAGTTACACCATGAGAAGTCTGATCAACATCATAGCCCTTACTGGCAGAGATTTCTTTTACAGTATATTTACCTTCTAAAAGAAGTGATGATTTTGCATAGCCATTGACATCTGTAGTCAATTCTTGAACAAGACTGTCACCTTCATAGATTCCATACTTGGCACCTTCCAAAGAATAAAGTCTGCTGTTGTTTGTCATATCAGGATTGGCAGACGTTTTCTTTAAATCAATATAACCAAATCCCATCCATTCAACAGAATATTTTAATGTATCAGCTGTTTCCTGATACCATGACCCATGTGTCTGACTCGCACTGTTTCCATCACTGATTGCTAGGGCACAGAATTTTCCTTTGGCAGATGAAGTAAGATTGCCACTTTGATAATTGTTTAACGGATTCGTTGCAGGAGTTGTCAAATAGAATGACTGACCACCGTATATTGTTGCCATTCCACTTGTCTGTGTCGATGAAAGACCTGCAATATGAATCGTAACATTATCCTGTAACGGAATCTGTACTGTTTCATTTGAATTGGCATTGAATGTTACCATGTTTGTTATCTGTTGTGCATTTGCCTTGTCATAGGTTGCAGTAAACTTTGCCGTATTTCCTGTAGAGAAATTGACACCGTTTGATGGATCAGGCAACTGTTCAATGCCTCGATATATATTCATGAGATTTGTACCATAGTTTCCACCAAATGTTTGATTAAATAATTCTTCGCTGAAGCCGTTCCAGTCACCACTGTAGGCACCGCTTAAAAAGATATGTGTCAACAGATATTTGACATCATCATTTGAAAGATAGCTGTCATCTGGACATACAGCAGTTTTCAAATCATGATTTGGCCCAAAAACATCCCATGCGGCCGGTCCTCCAAATCCATAATATAACAGCTTTCTAACCATTGAATTATTTTCAATAACTGAAGCCGTATAGTTTCCTGCCAATGGTGTTTTTTTAGAAGATTCAAGACAGTACGACCACTGACCGTTATACTTGCATGAATAAGTTGACCACTGCTTTAATGATGCTATTTTACGCCCCCACCATTCAGGATACTTAATATTTTTTACTCTTGTAAATTCATGGGGGACATTTCCATCCCAAGCATTGACCGTTGTGTTTCCTGTAGAAAAACACATAGAAAGGATCATTGTCATAACCATGAATATTTTTCCAAGTTTATTAAATACTCTTCTTCTATTCATCAGAATAGTTTCCTCCTTCATAAATAAATTTACATCTTATCGTATCTGCCACACTGAAGGAGTGTATGGCTAGATACGATAAAAATGGCGATATTTTACTGATACAAGTTTCAATACCAGTGTTACTTCTCTAAGCAGGTTTTATGATTGATAAAGTAATCGACCTTTGAACAACAAAAAAAGACAATCTTTCGATTGCCTTATGGGTGAAACACCCATTTATAAATATGAACTTTTATCATTGAACTTTCTCCCTTCAAAAATAAAAGATGGAACATGTTCCATCTATGTAAAAATGGCAATCATTCGATTGTCCTTGTCTTTATTCATTTTTTATTTGACCGCACCACATGAACATCTGTAGCCGGTCGTTACTGTTTCATCATAGGCTGGTGTCACAGTCACAGTACGTGTTTCTTGATGTGTTACAGCATCATGATGTTTAGTTCCTGCTTGTACTTTAGTTGAATGATAAGAATGTCCAAATTCTGCACTATGAATACCAGCTTGATCAGATGCTGCTTCTCCTTTTCCAAAATCTTGTCCACACACTTTACATACAACATGTGTTTCATAAACAGGTTCATCATAGGCTTCCTTATCTACAACTGTATATGTTTCCTGACGTGTTACAGCGTCATGGTGTACTGTTTTTGTAACAGGGATGTTGTAATTATGTTTATGTTCATCACCCTTAGATGAAGATGATGAACTGCTTCCAGTATTGTTATTTGATGAACTAGAACTGTTCCCTGTTGATGGTTTACTAGTACCACTATTTGAAGATGGTTTTGTTGTGCTTTCACTTGATGAATTGTTTACTGTTCCTTTATTTGATACTGGAGATGTACTTGCTACTGCATCAGTTTTGGAAACTTGATCACTTGCTTTTTTTGTAACAACAGTCTTCTTATTCCCATTTTCATCAGTTACTACTTCGGTAACAGCAACTTCTCCTTCAGCAAATTCAGGAGCTTGTACGATATTGACTTTTAATTTCTTTGATGCCTTATTCTTATATTTATCTTGAATAGAAACTTTCAAATCATAGCTTCCAATTGTATTGACATCTACTTTAGATGTATCGATCTTCCAATCCTTGACATCACTGTAATCTGTAGCTTCTAAAAGCTCACTGAAATTAAAAGCAGAAAGATCTGTATATTGAATGATGTCAATACTGTCAGGTGCTTTGATTTCAGGTGCTGTTGTATCTTTTACAGTTACTTTTACAGTAGCTTTTTCTTTGCCATATATAAAGTTAATTTCATAGTTACCGACTTTTGGATAGTCTTTTTCTTCTTTCGAGACAACATTTCCATTTTCATCCTTATTTGTTACGGTAACATATTTAAGATTGTCTTTTTCTTTTGTATCTTTAATGATCTTATCTAGATTATCAACTTTATTTGCATCCAAATAATCAGCAACATTAGTTGAAACTTTTTGACCAAGTTCAGCATCCACTTCATTTGATGTTAAGACTAGATTTTTAGAACCGTTGTTATTTAGAATGACTGCACCAGCAGCTCCAATAACAAAAACACCTGCTAAACAACCAGCAACTATTTTTTTCTGTTTTGTATCTAAATATTTTTCAATAAAATTTTGTTTTTTTGTTTCCATATTTCCACTCCTTTGAATTTTTAATCTATTTCTAACTCTTCTAAATGAATAGGACTTACATAATCAATTACAATTCTATCATCTTTCTATCGGAAGGGAATATTTTTTAATAACACCAATTAACACCTGAATTATATTCCTTAGCTGTAGTAATGGAACAAGTTCCACCTCTCAACTACAATTCTATACTATCATTTTATCACGTCTATTTTTAAAATCTATTGACTTTTTTGTGCAATTCTATTAGAACTATTTTCATAAGAAAAAGATGGAAGTACAGCCATATTCCATCTTTTTTGATTAGGATTTACATAATTAAATATTTGTTATCTTTTGTTAAAAATCAAACCGTAAAAGACAATTCTGATGAAATATCTGGGGATGATCCTAATATTGTCAAAATTCAAATAGTTTAAATAATGCCCATATAAATTGTTTTGATTTTTTAAAAATTTATTTCATTTCAACACAAGAACATTTATAGCCTGTAGTAACTGTTTCATCATGGACTGGTGTTGATGCTTTAGCTGTATTGTTTGAATCGCTATTTGTATTAGAGGTGTTCGTATTGCTTGAACTGTTTCCACTATTGATAGAATTTAATTGCTTGATCCAGATGAATTGTTGCTAGGAGCAAGTGTGCTACTTCCAGTGTTTGTTGTTGGTTTTGTGTTAGTCGTATCACTCTTAACAGTTCCTGTATTAGATACAGGTAATGTAGACGCTATTGCATCAGTTTTAGAAACTTGATTGTTAGATTTTTTAGTGATAACAATTTTCTTATTTCCATTTTCATCTGTAATAATTTCAGTAACTGAGACTTCTCCTTCAGCAACTTCAAGAGCCTATACTACATTTACTTTTAATTTCTTTGACGCTTTATTTTTGTATTTATCTTGAATAGAAACCTTCAGTTTATTAGTTCCAACTGTATTCACATCAACTTTAGATGTATTAACAATCCAATCTTTAACATCACTATAATCCATACTCTCTAATAGTTCATCAAAATTGAATGTTGATAAATCCGTATATTGAAAAATATCAATACTAGTAGGCGCTTTAATTTCCGGTTTTGCTGTATCTTTGACAATTACTTTTATTGTAGCCACTTCATTTTCGTATATAAAATGCATTTCATAATTACCAACTTCAGGATAGTCTTTTTCCTCTTTAGAAATAACTTTTCCATTTTCATCTTTATTGATAACCTTCACATACTTTAAATTATCCTTTCCCTCAGTTTCTTTAATGATTTTTTTAACAACTTTATTACTTAGCTTATTTTTATCTAAATAGCTATCTATATCAGTCGATACAGTTTGTCCCAATTCAACATTAATTGTATCAAATTTAAGTATGAATTCACTTTGTTGAAAATCACAAAATAATACCTTTACAGCTCCCAAAACCAAACCAACCACCATAATAATTTTTAATTTTTTACTTGTTTTAAAGCTGTAAATCGCTTAAAAAAATCTTCTATTTTTCTTTTCACAATATAACCCTCATTTTAGATAACGAATACACATAAAAAAGAGTACAAAAAAAGCAATCTTTCGATTGCTTAGTTAATTTTTACAATTGTATATCCATTTTCTTTAAATTTATCAACAATCATTTGAATATGCGCTTCACCATTTGTTTCACAAGTAACCCTTAATTCTACTTCTGAAAAACGTGCAAAGTTTTTAAATTGGTTATGTTCAACACCAATAACATTTGCATTACATTCATTTAATAATCGAGATACAATTTCTAATTGTCCTGGAATATCAGGTAATTGTACAGAGAATGTTAAGATTCTCCCCCTTGAAATAAGTCCTTTATTGATCATTGAAGAAATTGTCATTACATCCATATTTCCACCAGAAATAAGTGATACAACTTTTTTACGTTTACAATGTAATTTCTTTAATGCTGCAAGTGATAAAATACCAGATCCTTCAGCAATTAATTTATGTTTTTCAACAAGTATCAAGAACGCTTCCATTAGTTCATAATCACTTACCGTAACAATTTCATCAACATATTTTTTAATATACTCAAATGGTGTTTCTCCAATTTGTTTAACCGCTGTCCCATCAGCAATTGTACTTACTTCACTTAACTTAACAAGTTGATCATCTTCAACTGCCGCTAACGCACTTGCAGCTCCTTCTGGTTCAACCCCTACAATTTTAACAGATGGATTAATTTGTTTTGCTGCACAAGCAATACCAGAAATCAATCCTCCACCACCAATAGGTACAAGAATATAATCAACATCTGGAAGTTCTTCCATAATTTCTAAAGCAATTGTTCCTTGTCCTTCCATAACATCTTCATCATCAAAAGGATGAACAAAAGTATAACCTTCAGATTTTTGTAATTCTACTGCTTTTTCATAAGCTTCATCATAAGCTTCACCATATAAAACAACATCAGCTCCATGTGCTTTTGTTGCATCCACTTTAATTAAAGGTGTATGTGCTGGCATACAAATTGTTGCTTTGACCCCTAATTTTTTTGCTGCATAAGCTACACCTTGTGCATGATTTCCAGCCGAAGAAGCAATCAACCCTTTTTTCTTTGCTTCATCATCTAATTTCATAATTTTATTGTAGGCACCTCTAATTTTGAATGCTCCTGTTTTTTGTAAGTTTTCAGGTTTGATATATACATCATTACCGCTTTCTTCAGAAAATGCTTCACTATGTATTAAATGAGTTGGTAAGATGACTTCATCAACTCTTTTTTTAGCCGCTTGAAAATCTTCTAATTTTAACATTTTAAATTCCCTCCGTATTAGTATTCCCATTATATCATTTATCTTCGATAAAACAATTATTTTGTTTTAATTTGGTTTGTCATTTCATCATAAAAATAATCATTTTCATCTAATCTTTTTAAGAATTCATCTTCTTTTAAATCATAAATAGAAAGAACATGTACTAATTTCATGTCATCGTCTCTTAATTTCATATTGATCATACTTACTAACATATGAATATCTTTTGTCATTTTTCCACTCCTTGTACTTCATCTACTTTTAGATGTTACCATTATACATCATTTTATTTCTTTTTTTGTCTCAAATTTGTTTCATTTTCCTCTTTTTTATTGTATAAAGTCGATTATTTTTTATCATATTAAATATTTATTATTGATTTTATTTATAAATTATACTATACTGTAACCAAGTCAAAAGCAATGATAAGGAGAGTAGTATTTTTACGAAACTTAAGCGAGCTAGAAGATGGTGTGAGTCTAGTAGTGAACAAAAATATGAAGAACACCTTTGAGCTGTCTACCGAAAGCAAAAGCAAGTAGGCTAGAACGTTTCTAGTTATGTTACAACTAGCGGGTATCGAGTACTCTTAGAAGTATTTTCCGTACCATGTATATCTTTTGGATTTATATGTTACACGATACTCGCACATTCTGTGCGATTTTTTAATTATAAGGGGGATATTAAAAATGTGTGGTTTTTTAGTCGTAGGAAGTGAAGAATTTAAATTACAGGAATTTAATGATGCTTTGGATAAAGCCGCTTATCGTGGTCCTGATCATCAACATATCTCTGTAAGTAACGGGATTACTTGGGGATTTAACCGTTTGTCAATTATGGATTTATCAACAAATGGAAATCAACCTTTTGTTTACAAAGATTGTACTTTAGTATGTAATGGAGAAATATATAACTATCCAGAATTAAAAAATAAATTATCAAAAGAGTACACTTTTAAATCAGGAAGTGACTGCGAAGTTTTAATTCCTCTTTATGATCAATATGGAATTGAAATCTTATGTAAATATTTAGATGCAGAATTTGCGATGGTTCTTTATGATACCAAAACAAAACAGCTTATAGCCGCAAGAGATCCAATGGGAATTCGTCCAATGTTCTATGGTTATAGTAAAAAAGAACATCAAATTTGTTTTGCTTCAGAAGCAAAAGTTTTATTTGATCTATGTGATGATATTATGCCTTTTCCACCAGGACATTATTATTTAGATGGACAATTTATTTGTTATAACGATTTAAGTGATCCTAAAACAATTGTTGATGATGATTTAGAAACAATTGCGAAAAACTTAAAAACAAAACTTGAAAAAGCCGTTGAAAAAAGATTTATGTCAGATGCTCCAATTGGTTATTTATTAAGTGGTGGCCTTGACTCTTCTCTTGTTTGTGCCATTGGACAAAGATTATCTAACCAACCAATCCGTACTTTCGCTATTGGAATGGAAAGCGATCCAATTGATTTAAAATATGCTAAACAAGTTGCTGATTATTTAGGAACTGAACATACTGAAGTCATTATGAACAAAGAAGATTTATATCAACATTTAAAAGAAGTTATTTACCATCTTGAAACATTTGATATCACAACCATTCGTGCAAGTATGGCTATGTATATTTTATGTAAATATATTCATCAAAATACAGATATTAAAGTTATCATGACTGGCGAAGTTTCTGATGAACTTTTCGGATATAAATATACAGACTTTGCACCAAATCCAAAAGCATTTCAAGAAGAAGCAAGCAAAAGAATTAAAGAACTTTATATGTATGATGTTTTAAGAGCAGATCGTTGTATCTCTGCCCACGCTTTAGAAGGACGCGTTCCTTTTGCAGATGTAGACTTTGTTGATTATTCTATGTCTATTGACCCTGCAAAAAAAATGAATGTTTACAATAAAGGTAAATACTTATTACGTCATGCTTTTGAAGAAACAGATTATTTACCACACGATATTCTCTTTAGAGAAAAAGCTGCCTTCTCAGATGCCGTAGGTCATTCAATGGTTGATTACCTAAAGGATTTAGCCGATGAAAAATACAATGATGAAGATGTTTTAAAGGCAAAAGAAAAATACTCATACTGTACACCATTTACAAAAGAATCATTAATGTACCGTGATATTTTTGAATCATTCTTCCCACAACAAGGAAAATGGATCAAAGATTTTTGGATGCCAAATAAAGGATGGGAAAACTGTGATGTGGATGATCCAAGTGCCCGTGTTCTAAAAAACTATGGAGATTCTGGAAAATAAAAAGAATGGATTAGTCTTCTTGACTAATCCCATTTTTATATTCTATAAATATTTTTTCGAGTTCTCTTAAAAAATAATGTGATGTTTTTTGATTTCTTTTTTTTGGTCCTTTAACATGGTTATTTTGTTTTATTGAAATATGTCCTAAATAACGAGACATCAATAGATTATTGATATTATCTTCACTAATTCTTTTACCTGAAACATGTAATACAAGAGCTTCTTTTAATAAAGCAAGACTTGCTAATCCATAATCTTGACTAATCAACAAATCACCAGCTTGTATGTAAGATAAAATCATTTGATCCACACTATCTTTCCCTACTTCACATCTTACAATGCAAATGCGTTCATCTTCAATATCATGAGCAAAATCAATAAATAAAAATGTTTCTATTTCATAACGTAAAGCAAGTTCAATAACTTCTTTTCGATTTGGGCAAGCATCACCATCAATTAATAACCGCATACGCCACTTCCAATGAGGACAAGCATCGCCAAAACACCACCAATGAAGCCTCCTAAATGTCCTGTTTTAGATACACTTTTATCTACAAGAGTAAAGACAACATTAATTGCTATAACAGCCATAAAGTTTTTTAAAATCATAAGATAAGGTCCTTTAAAAACCACGCCAAGTGTTACAATCGACCCTAAAAAGCCATAGAAAATACCACTTGCTCCTAAAGTAATTGTATTTTGATAACGTACATCTTTTTTACTGTAAAGATAAGTCACAATATAAGAAGCAATTCCCGAAACCAGAATTAAATAAATATAAGGAAATGGCCCTAAAAGTCTTTCAAAAAAAGTACCGCCTAAATAATACAGTGCATAACAATTCATAAAAAGATGAATAAAATCAACATGTACAAAATTTGCAGTTAAAAAACGCCAATATTCTTGTTTATATTCAATCTTTGCTGGATAAAACGCCCCATATTTAATAGCTAAACTACTTTTATCATCACTTTGATCAATAAAATTGATTACAACATAAATTCCAATGCATATTAATAACATTCCTATAGTAATTATCACGATTTCTTCTCACTTTCATTTTTTATAACTTCAACTTTTCTAGTTCTTTGAATATTATTTCCTTGACTATTTGTAATAGAATAAATCACTTCATATGTACCAACTTCATCGGTATTCACCGTGTTCTTTAAAATCTTAATTTGATGCGTAATATCATTTCCATTACCATCACTGGCACTGACACCTTCCATGATATCAAAGCGCGTTCCTTGAACAACCTCAACATCATTAATTCCTTCTAAAGTCGGATGATTTCCTAAATGTCCAACCACAATTTTTGCGCGTAATTTCGATGCTTGGTTTCCTACAACATCCTCTACAACAATATCAACAATATAAGAACCTTTTTTATTAAATTGTAGTGTTTCTGTTTTACTTCCATCTTCTTGTAAGAAATAAGCTATCGTATCTGATTGGTCTTCTACTTTATCAATTAAATTCAATGCTGCAATCTTTTCATTGACATTGATATTAAAAACAACTTGTTTCAACGTAAAAACCGGTTTTGTAGTATCTTTTATTTTAATATAAAATGGAAGTTCAACACCTGCATAAGTTGCTGATACTTTATACAAACCAATTTCATTTTTTAAATTAGAGAAATTAAGTTTTACTTCATTAATAACACTTTCATTGGCATTGACATAATCCGCGGGATTGTTCGAGATAACAGATCCATATTCATATTCAAATATATCTCTTTTCAATGTCACTGGTGTGATATTTAAAGCAAGAATTGTAAAAAGAGTGCTGGCAACAACAAAAAAACCTAAAACAACACTGATGATTTTCTTTTTCATTATTTGTGTCATTATCTCACTCCTTTCCCTATCATTATATCATCTAATTGTGACATTTTTGTGAAAAGTACCATACTTTTGTAAAATATCTTATTCCTTCATTAAAAAAAAAGCAATAGCAAACGCTTATCAGGTAAAAAAATACAAAAAAGGATAAGAAATTTGCTTATCCTAATCGTTTTAATACTTTATCTTTTCCTAATAATTCCATAGAAGCTGCTAAATCTGGACCATGCATAATACCAGTTGTCGCAATACGTAAAGGCATATATAACATTTTTCCTCTTGCTTTTGCTTCTTTTTGAGTTGCTTTAATACAAGCAAAGATTTGATCCTGTTTAAAATTTTCTTCAGCTAATTCTTCAACCTTAGATTTAAATACAGCTAATGTATTTGGAATAGCTTCATCTTTCATAAATTCAACTGCTTCTTCTTCTAAATGAATTTCATCTTCAAAGAATAGTTTAACTTGTTCAACAATTTCTTCACCACAAGAAATATGATCTCTATGCACTTCTACTAATTTTTCAATCCATTCTTCACTTTTATCGCTTAAATCATAAGCTTCTTGTAAAAATGGCAAACATAATTTTGTTAATTGTTTTGTATCTAATTTTTTAATATATTGGCTATTGATCCATTTTAATTTATTTATATCAAAAATAGCCCCAGACTTAGAAATACGTTTTACATCAAATGCTTCAATTAATTCATCTAATGAGAAGATTTCTTGTTCACCTTCAGGTGACCATCCAAGTAAAGCAATGTAATTTAAGATTGCTTCATTTAAGAAACCTTTATTAATTAAATCTTGATAAGATGCATCCCCATTACGTTTCGATAATTTATGTTTTTCATCTTTCATAACAGGTGGACAATGGATATATGATGGTACATCCCATCCAAATGCTTGGTAGATTAAATTATATTTAGGTGTTGAAGATAAATATTCATTTCCTCTTACAACATGAGTGATGTTCATTAAATGATCGTCTACGATATTTGCGAAGTTATATGTTGGATAACCATCACTTTTTAATAAAACACCTTCAGCAAGTCCCGCGTTTTCTACTTCAATATGTCCATAAACTTCATCTTCAAAAGAAGTAATTCCTGTACTTGGAATTGTTTGTCTTACTACATATTTTTCGCCATTAGCGATTCTTTGTTTTGCTTCTTCTAAAGAAAGATGTTTACATGGATCAATGTATCCTAATTCTTCATTATCAGATTCTTCTTTTGCTTTATTGATTGTTTCTTCATCACAGAAACAATAATGAGCTCCCCCTAATTCAACTAATTTATCAGCATATTCTTTATAAATAGCTAATCTTTCAGATTGAACATAAGGTCCCACATTTCCTGGCTTATTAGGTCCTTCATCATAACCTAATCCTGTTTGATCCATAACTTTATAGATCATATCAACAGCACCTTCAACTTCTCTTTCTTGATCAGTATCTTCAATTCTTAAAATAAAATCTCCATGATCATGTTTAGCGATTAAATATTCATATAACGCTGTTCTTAAGTTACCGATATGCATATATCCTGTTGGACTTGGTGCAAATCTTGTTCTTACTTTTGCCATTTCTATACTCCTTTTTTTCTTAATAAAACAACCGCTTGAGCTACCATACCTTCTTGTCTTCCAACAAACCCTAGCTTTTCTCCACGCGTTGCTTTGATATTGATTTGACTGACATCACAATGTAATTTACTTGCAACATTTTCTCTCATTTTTTGAATATGAGGTGCCATCTTAGGTGCCTCACACATAATAATACTATCAAGGTTATTGATCTCATAACCTTCTTGGTTCATCAGTTGATAACAATGTTCCAATAAAACCATTGAAGAAATTCCTTTATATTGAGGATCTGTATCAGGAAAATGTTTTCCAATATCACCAAGACCTAACGCCCCAATAATACTTTCAATAATAGCGTGTAATAAGACATCTGCATCACTATGTCCTAACAACCCTTTATCATGATCAATTTTTACACCGCCAATATATAAATCTCTTCCTTCTACTAATTGATGAATATCAATTGATTGTCCTATTCTAAACATGTTATCACCTTCCGCAAACATTCTAGCACATATTTTCTAATTTATGAAGTATTGGATGTTTTATAATCAAGGAAAATATGGTAAACTAAAACATATAAAAATTATGGGAGGACTTCCTATGGATAAAGAAGAAGTAGTATGTAAAAATTTTATTGAAAAAATTATAGATCAAGATTTAGAGGAAGGAAAATATGCAAAAATTGCGACACGTTTCCCTCCTGAACCAAATGGTTATTTACACATTGGGCATGCTAAATCAATCTTATTAAATTATGGATTAGCTAAAAAATATAATGGAACATTCAATTTACGTTTCGATGATACAAATCCAATGAAAGAAAAAACAGAATTCGTAGAAAGTATTGTTTCAGACGTAGAATGGTTAGGAGCTAAATATGATGGTGATATCAAATTTGCATCGAACTATTTTGATCAAATGTATGAAGCAGCTGTGCTTTTAATCAAGAAAGGAAAAGCTTATGTTTGTGATTTAAGTCCTGAACAAATTAGAGAATACCGTGGTACTTTAACAGAACCTGGTAAAGATTCTCCATATCGTAATCGTTCAATCGAAGAAAACTTAGATTTATTCGAAAGAATGAAAAATGGTGAATTTGAAGATGGTTCAAAAGTATTAAGAGCTAAAATTGATATGGCTTCATCAAATATCAATATGCGTGATCCTATTATTTATCGTGTCGCTAGAATGACACATCATAACACAGGAGATAAATGGTGTATTTATCCAATGTATGACTTTGCTCATCCAATTGAAGATGCTATTGAAGGAATTACTCATTCAATATGTACTCTTGAATTTGAAGATCATCGTCCTTTATACGATTGGGTCGTTCAAGAAATTGGTTATGAACATCCACCAAAACAAATTGAATTCGCCAAACTTTATTTAACAAATGTTATTACAGGAAAACGTTATATTAAACGTTTAGTTGATGAAGGTATTGTTGATGGCTGGGATGATCCTCGATTAGTCACAATTGCCGCTTTAAGACGTAGAGGATTTACACCTGAATCAATTAAATCTTTTATGGAATTAGTTGGTGTTACAAAAAGTAATTCTTCAAATGATTATGCGATGTTAGAATATTGTATTCGTAATGATTTAAAACCAAAAGCACCTCGTGTGATGGCTGTTTTAGATCCTATTAAATTAGTTATTGATAACTATCCCGAAGGACAAGTTGAATATTTAGATGCGATGGTCAACATGGAAAATCCTGATTTAGGTTATGAAAAAGTTCCATTTGAAAGAGAATTATGGATTGATCGTGATGACTTTATGGAAGAACCACCTAAAAAATATTTTAGATTGTTCCCAGGAAATGAAGTTCGTTTAATGAATGCTTATTTCGTTAAATGTGTTGATTTTGAAAAAGATGAAAACGGAAAAGTAACTGTTGTTCATTGTACTTATGATCCTATTACTAAAAACGGTACAGGATTTACTGGTAGAAAAGTAAAAGGTACAATTCATTGGGTTCCTGTTCATCATTGTAAGAAAGTAACAGCACGTTTATATGAAAACTTAGTCGATGAAGAAAAAGGTGTTTATAATGAAGATGGATCTTTAAACTTAAATCCTAATTCATTAACTGTTATTGATGATTGTTATGTTGAACCAGCTATTGAAAAATACAAACGTGGTGATTCGTTCCAATTTGTAAGAAATGGTTATTTCTGTATTGATACAAAAGATTCTACAGAGGATCATTTTGTATTTAATAGAATCGTTTCATTAAAGAGTTCATTTAAATTACCTAAGAAATAAAAAAAGTGGAGATTGTAAAAACAATCTCCCAATGGCATGAACTTAAGAAAGATTTTATTTCTTAAGTTTGTGCCTTTATTATT
>ERZ826764.1569-NODE-1569-length-26196-cov-8.409816_pt1 | contig 26196 bp, 28 predicted proteins | sample MGYA00519870_ERZ826764 | MGnify/ENA primary metagenome ERZ826764 (study PRJEB31778, sample SAMEA3449239) | human gut metagenome | biome: human gut; feature: human-associated habitat; material: faeces | place: United Kingdom | collected 2010/2012 ...
ATTGCGGATCGTTCCATCTGTATTGATGGAGATATCGGCGAGATATTAAAAAAATTAAAATAAAAAGCAACAGATTCAAAGGCGTTCCGAAAGAAAATATATCAATATAAAAATATGAATGTTATCTCCGTCAACGCCATGGTAATCTTCGTCATTTCCAGGCATACTGATGAAGATAGGGTGAATGAAGGAGATTACTGTGCAAAAATTCGACTGCACAAAAACTCCCGAAAAACCGCTCTAGCCCTTATCACCTTAATATAGAGAATAGACAGTGGCCGGTCGCTCTTCTGTGTGACTGACCACTTTTGTTTTTATTTCATTCAATTCTTTAATAGTACAGTAAACTTACGAAATAGCGTACCATCAACATAATGCCTCAAAGATGCCATTAAATACCTCTTCCAACTGATGACGCAGTAGAATTCGAGGAATATGTATGTCTGCATCTATTACGGGAAAGCGTCCATTTCCAAAAGATAACTTGCAATTTGTTTCGACTGTTGCTATAATATACTTTGTAAACTCCGAGATAAAAGCGATAGTATAATTGCAAAACTTCGTTGGAAACATAGTATTATGGAGGTGTATTATGGCGATTGTAAATGATGAACAGGTCATAAAAGTATTGCGGCAGTATAACCCTTGGTGGCGCACACCTTCTGCCATCAAAGATGAAAGCAAGCCGCAAAAGAGACTGGCCTATTACGAGGCTCTGAAAACGCTCACCCATAAGAGCATCCGAAGGTTTGCCGTTTTATCCGGCATGAGGCGCGTGGGTAAGACGACGATTCTGTATCAGATCATCGACCACCTGATTGACGAAGGTATAAATCCCAGAAACATCCTGTACGCCACCTTTGATAATCCGATTCTGAAACTCGTCAATGCGGAAAATGTGCTGTCCATTTATGAGACGATGTACCCGCTTGAAGGCACAAGGTATATCCTTTTTGATGAAGTGCAGTACACCGAAAACTGGGAACTCTGGATGAAGGTGATTTATGACAGCCGGAAGGATATTCGGCTGATTGCCACGGGATCCGCCAGCCCTGTCTTGGAAAAGGGTTCCGCAGACAGTGGTACGGGGCGGTGGAGCGTTCTCAAAATTCCTACCATGTCTTTTTATGAGTATTGCAGGCTGCTTGATCTGGATTTGCCGCTACTGCCGGATGATTTACGCTTATCCGAGCTTAAAAGTATGAGTCCGGCGCAGCTTGGCGATTTGATGGATCAATTCACTCCGCTGCAAAATCATTTTAACCGTTATCTTATGATCGGCGGTTTCCCGGAGTTGGTGTTATCGGACGATGACGCCTACGCACAGAGAATGCTGCGGGAAGATGTGGTGGATAAGGTAATCAAGCGGGATGTGCTGTCCCTCTTTAATATCCGAAGCCCGCTTTTGATGGAAAAACTGTTTCTCTATCTGTGTATGAACTCCACGGAGATTTTTAACGCAACAACTGCGGCAAAAGAACTGGAGGACACTTCTATCGCAACCATTGATAACTACATCAAGGCGCTGGAGATGTCCAATCTCATTTATCTGGCAAAGCCAATGGATGTGGGCAGCAAAGGCGCTCTAAAAGGAAAGCCGAAAATTTTTATTGCAGATGCAGCCATCCGCAATGCAGTGCTGATGATTGACGATGTACTTTCGGACGAAAAGGAACTGGGCAGGATGGTGGAAACCACCGTCTACAAGCATATGGTTTCCTTCTATCAGGGCAGCACGGCAAGCCTAGGCTATTTCAGAAAGGCAAAGGACAATCAGAAAGAGGTCGATGTGGTGGTAGAGCTTCCCCGCCAGAAAATTCTCTGCGAAGTGAAATACCGTAACAATTCCCACATTGCGGCAACGGACGCCATTGTCGAGCTATGCCAGGACGAAAAATCCAAAGTCACTGACGCTTTTTTAATCACAAAACGGCTTGACGATTTTGGCGTCACCAAACACGAAACAATGGTGCCCATTCTGCGCGTCCCTGCCACCGCTTTCCTCTATATCTTAGGAAAGACAGAAGCAGAGGGGAAAAACGGGAAACTGTAGCAATGACTTAATTGTGGGCGAGCAATAAACATAACACTCCCGGCATAGTGAAATTTTCCTTCTGGCAGATGGCCGCCAAGAATCCTGCAGTCACATACGCCTGTATAAACCTTGGTGAAACCCGGATTCCGAAAGAGATCGCAGAGAAATCCATATGCATAAACCGGGACATCGGGGATGTGTTAACTCGCATCAAGGTTTTAGCCCCTCAATAGTATCTGTCTCTGATAAAGATGGCTGCTCAGTCCGGGTTGGGTCCTGCTCCTGTTATGGTTCCGCCTGTACTGAGCTTCCAAGCTTTCTCGCCAGGCCTTCAATATCTTGCAAAGAAGAAAATTTTCCGGCACCAGGATTCACGAACTGCCGGATTTCATGTATAATATTATAATGACTTTACGACCAGGAGGCCCGACTTTGCAACACGACAACCGCAACACCACCCATCACTGCGATAAACCTGACAGCCGCAATATAGCCGTCAGCACCCCAGGCACCGCCAAAGGCAAATTCCTGCCGGCCCTTAAGGCTGCTTTTCCATATACGATACCCATTTTCGCCGGATTCTGGTTCCTTGGGCTCACCTATGGGATCTACATGAATGTCTCCGGCTTCAGCTTCTGGTACCCAATGCTGATGAGCCTTACCATATTCGCCGGATCCGTTGAATTCGTGGCCGTAAACCTGCTGATGGGCGCTTTCAACCCTCTCCAGGCCCTTGCCATGACTCTGATGATAAACGCCCGCCACCTGTTCTACGGCATTTCCATGCTGGACAAGTTCAGGGGGCTTGGGTTGAAAAAAATATATCTTATCTTCGGCATGTGCGACGAGACTTTTTCCATCAACTACACCGCGGACATCCCAAAAGATGTGGACCGCGGCTGGTTCATGTTCTTTGTGACCCTTTTAAATCACATCTACTGGTTTACGGGAGCCACTCTGGGCGGTATCTTCGGCTCTCTCATCACTTTCAACACTGAGGGCCTCGACTTTGTCATGACCGCCATGTTCGTGGTCATATTTATGGAACAATGGCTCAAGGAAAAAGACCACACCAGCGCCCTGCTGGGCCTCGGCCTGTCGGTGCTGTGCCTTCTGGCCTTTGGCTCAGAAAACTTTATCATCCCATCCATGCTGGCCATCCTGGCTGTCCTTTCCGCCCTCAGAAAGCCACTGGAAAAGAAAGGGGCCGCCGCTTCTATGACCGGCAGCCATGAGAGAGGAGGCTCCATATGACTTCCATGACCATGACAGAGCAGATAATAACAATAGCCATGGTGGTCCTTGGCACCATGGCTACGAGATTTTTACCGTTTTTGATATTTCCTGCGGGAAAGCCTACCCCAAAATACATACAGTTTCTGGGCAGGTTCCTGCCGGCTGCCGTATTCGGCCTGCTGGTCATATATTGTCTGAGAAATGTAAGCCTGCTATCGGGAAGCCACGGCATTCCTGAGCTTATTTCCATTGCTGTGATAGTCGCCCTGCACCTGTGGAAAAGGCAGATGCTCCTTTCCATAGCCGGCGGGACCATATGCTACATGCTGCTGATCCAGCTGGTATTCTAATACCGGAAGATCTGTTCATGCATGTTTTTTACCGGCCGAAATACTCTGCGATGACTTTCATCCTGTCTGCCTGAGCCACATGGAACGGGCACCTGCTGTCGCAGTGGCCGCAGGAAACGCAGTCGGAAGCCTTTTTCTCCAGCTTGGCATAATGGTCTGCCGCCATATCATCTCCTATGACCGCCAGATCATAATACTTGTTTATCAGTCCCACATTGAGGCCCGCCGGGCAAGGCTGACAGTGGTTGCAGTAAACGCACGCCCCTTCTGCATCTTTTGGCGTGAGGCCGCTTATGACGGAATAATCCCTTTCCTCATCGGAAGCTTCCAAAAATCCCAGTAGGACTTCTATATCCGCCTTATTGCGCACCCCCGGCAGGACCGTCAGGACGCCCGGTTTGTCCAGAGCGTACTGGATACACTGATAAGGTGTCAGCGCCTGTCCAAATGGAGATGTGTCAGGATTGAGCAGCTGCCCTCCGGAATAAGGTTTCATAACGGAAATGCCTATGCCCTCTGCCTCACACCTGCGATATAGCTTCATTCTTTCGCTGGCGCTGCCGATGGCATAATCACCATGCTGATAGTCATATGCCGGATTTATCGAGAACATCATCTGATCCACAATACCGGTGTCTAAGATCTTCCATGCAAGTTCCGGTGTGTGGGACGACACTCCTATATGCCGTACAACGCCCTTTTTCTTCATTTCCAGAAGATAGTCCAGTACGCCGTTTTTCTGATAGTCCTCCCAGTCAGACTTTTCATCCATACAGTGGATGAACCCATAATCTATATAATCGGTCTTAAGCTGCCTCATCTGCCAGTCAATCTGGCGTTTGACCGTTTCCAGTTCGGTAGTCCAGCCGTATTCGCCGGTCTGATAATTGGCGCCGAAATGCACCTGATAGAACACTTCCCTGCGTACAGGCGATAAAGCTTTTCCCACATATTCAAATGTCTTGGCCCCGGCTGTCGCCAGATCCAGGTAGTTTATCCCATTTTCGTAAGCGTAGGAAAGGGCCTCGACAGCTTCTTTTTCTGCTGTCTCGTATATCGGTCCCGTTCCCAGGCCGACAATGCTGATCTTATCGCCGGTCCTCTGATTAGTTCTGTATTTCAATTTATTTCCTCCTGATAATCTTTGAGATAAACGACACTGTTATCTCATATATAGAATAATTCACATATTTTATGTGTGCCAGATCCATTGCCTGTTTTTGTTTTTCAGTCGCGGTCGTATAAGGATATATGCCGAACAGGAACGGATACACAGCATACAGAAATTCCTGCACATCGGTCTCCGTCATATATGGGAAATATTTTTCCAGACAGGATGTCAGCGCTTTCATTGAATCAGCATATACCCTTTTAAAATCTACCAGATTTTCTATCCGGCTGTTGCCTTCCATGTCATACAGGTTCATGGACAACAGTTTGAGCATACATCCCCGTTTTTCCAGCGTGTGCGCTATAGCTTCGGCAAACTGATCCGGCGACATGGTCTCGTGGTCCCGTACTATGGCTTTTAAGTCGCAGGTCCAGGCTTCATATTCCCGCTGCAAAAGCCCCAGGAAAATCTCTTCCTTGGTCTGAAAATAGTTATAAATTGATGTGCGTGTAAAAGAAGTTTTCTCCCCTATATCGCGGATGGTAATGTCTTTAAAACCCATAGCCTCATAAAGACTTGCGCAGGCATCTATTATTTCTTCTTTTCTGGCTCTTGTCAATTGTTCTGAACCTTTAGGCATATCTCGTTCCTTCTTTCATGGCCGGCAAGATCATATCTGGCTATAGTCTGTATTTTGCGGTCACAGTCCTTTATCCATGGTATGGTTTCCAACTGGCCCTCATGACTTATGACCGTCATTTCACAGAAAGCTGTCTTGCCGTCCTGTATTTTTTATTATATTATATGCGCTTTCTGACATGGTGTCAATTCCTTATGGCGCCGCCCGTTAACCTATCTTGCATGTCATACCTATATCATGGGCATTTGGGACGCATCTTCTGAACTGATGCGATCCGTAAGGCGCCATGTATATGTGATCCTGAAGTCTGACCTGGTATTTTTCTTTATTGACCGCCATCATGATCAAAAGAAGTGTTCTGACATTATGTCAGAATAAGTGTAGCGCCCTTTTGACACTCTGTCAATATATTCTGTTCCGGAATATTTCAAACCCTGTTCCGGAATATTTCAAACCCGTGCAGCCGCCTAAAAATATCACTGCCAGATGATCTGTGGCCTGATACTTATCTTGAATACATGATCTTCTAATGATATAATGAGAAAAAGGGGGCAAAATCAGAGAGGTGAAAAAATGAAAAAGTTAATAGTTCTTTTTGCTATCATGCTTCTTATTTTGTCTTTTGCAGGCTGCGGCAACAGCGATGGGCCGTCCGGCGAACCTGCAGGTCAGAGCATCGGGACTGCAAAGGGACAATTTGAAAGCGAAGACATCAAGCTCATCAACGGCCTTTATGACGATGAGGGCCTGGAACTGATAAGCTCTATCCAGGGCAATATCACCAATATTGATAACGGCGGCACTTTCCCTGTCATAGTCGCCGGAAATAAGGTGTATTCTGAAGATTACGGCACGCTTAAAGAAGCGCTTACGCTGCCGGATACTCCTGACGATCTGATCTACTTTGACAGCATCGAAATCGGCGAAAACATCTTATATTTTAAAGACGGCAAGATCAGCTTGTTCCCATATAACGATTATGGCATAAGCTTCACTGACATGGAATTTGACCTTCAAACAGATTTTATTCCGGAAATCTCAATGAGTTCATATTATATGATCGCACATAAAGAAGGGAACAGCTATATACTCGATTACTACGAGGATCATGACGGAACCGGCAGCTTTGCCCTGCAAAGCCAGAATCCGATTTCCTCATTTAATACTTCTGATGTCCGTTCCCTCAGTGTTAAGGATATAATTCCTGTTAAAAGTAACAGCAGCGGTTACTGCATATATGTACTGACCTCTGATAATGATGTGTATATGGTTGAAAACACCAGCAGTCGCGGTGCCATGACCATGACGACAGCAAGGCCGCTCATATCCAATGTGAACAAGATATTCGCTTCTTCCGGACTTTCGACTTATTTGACTGTTCCGATATACAGCAAGTCTGGCGACAGCACCGTTCTGTATTCCGCAGCTTCCGGAGAGGATCTGACCGACGCATCAGATAACTTTGAGATAACTTTTGCGCTCCCTGACGGTCACACCCCTTATGAGGTTTCCGATATCATCCCTGTTTCGGAAAGGCTGGTATTTGTCTTTGAAAACGGCGATGTTTACTCTATCGACGAGATAGAAAAATCAGGCACCGTTTCTTACCTGATGACCAAACTGGAAGATGTGTCAGAGCTCAACAGCAGCGGCAGCATATGGGATATGGCCGGTTCCTCGGTAATGGATGACAACCTGTATCTGCTCATGAACGATGGCAGCTTGTATTACAGAGAGCTGGACTGATATAAAACGGCGCCGTCCTTATAAAGAACGGCGTCCATCGTTTTAACTCATGTTTACTCCCCAATATCCTCATCTAAAGATCTGTCACGGCCGGAAACCAAGCGCAGTCATGACGGCAAAAGCAACCAGTACCGGAATGATATATATCAAGATCTTAAAAGGATTTTTGCCTATATCATACTCCGTAAAGACATGGTCCGGCGTTTTCTTATAATAAAAATACAGCGTCTTAGGGGGAGCATTCCCAGGAACTACCACTCTCTTTGTTCTGGTTATCCCCTCTACGGTATACTCATATATGCCGGAATATAGCCGGTTTACTGTTTTTCCTTCAGGTTCGCGGTTTTAGTATAATAATTCTACCAGTGTTCCCTGTGCATATTTGCCTTCTTTTCTCGCCCTTTCAATCTTTTTTCACCGCCGGCAAAAATAATACCTTTTGTACATAATATCACCTCAATGATAAATGTCACTATGGCTGCCAAAACCCCGATCCATACGGCGGGTCCATATCCTATCAGCGCATCTATTGCTTCTGATATGGTCATCCTGTCATCCATGATATCACCTCATTTTTTACCTGTTTTTCTCCATTTTCCGGAAATATCATGCTCCATGGCCGCAGGCACATGATTTCATAAAGGCTTTCTGCCTTATTTCCGTACAAATGGCACTATCAAATCTGCATACTGCATCGGATATCAGTTGAAATGCCTTGGATCCCCCGCATCTCCCGTAATGGCGCTGCGTCGGTTGACCTGCACCACAAAGCTGGTTTCCTGCATTTTATCTAGCAATGCTTCTGCATCGTTTTCCATCTTGTACTCCAGTTCGTCTCTGTAAAGCGGGATCACCTGATAAAAATTGACCTCTTCGCCGCCCGGCAGGATGCAGACTTCGCCTCCTTCTTTTTCGGTCTGCGGACCTATCAGCATGGAAGCGCACAACTTTGTGTTTTTTGCAAAAGATCCGCCGCCGTCTATGGTATGGCCCCAGCCCAGCCATGTATCGCATTCAATGGGAAGTCTGGCAAGGTCTTTCAGAAGGCGTACAGGCCAGTACCACCTTTCATCGCTGAATGCCTCATGCTCCATTCTCCAGTCGGCCGGCAGAGCAATGGCCAGCTCTGCGCGTTCCAGCTTGTATTCCGACAATTCTTCAGGCACATTCATAAGGTGGGCTCCCATGCCCATCGTTACAAGAGTATTATAGTCCCTTTCCTCCGTCGGCGGTATCATACAGATGTCCACATGTATATCTGTGGATATAAGTTCATGGAACACGCATTCAAATTCTCCGAAATACTTATTGATATGTTCTTCCACTGTCATCATTTCCTTATCGGTATAAACTTCAGGCAGACCTGATCCCGAATGTCTTTGTATTCTCCCGCTGTCTCTGCTGTAATTGTCATTGACGCCCGTATCCCCGTTTTCTGCATCAGGGTTTTCTCTGTCCGATCCATAGGAGATCTTCAGCGTCATCTTATCCGGCAGTGCCACACCTTCGCTGCGCATGACGGTGTGCTTATCATCCGCCGTAAATCCAACGGTCTCACCATCATGCAGTTCTGCATCATTTTCCAGTACATATGCAGCAAGGTTGATTAAAAAATCTCTCAACTCTGCCGGATCCCCATTGGCCTCCAGCACTTCCATCTCGTCTTTTCCAAACATATCCATACCGTAAGTATAGGCACTGATGCCAAACTCACTCTGATACAGCCCGATCCATATCCAGTTAAAGACAGGCAGCCTGCCTTCTTTCATCACATTGGCAAAGTCCTCATAGAATTCAGGTTCAAACACTACACCGCTGGCATAAATACCTGATGCATATTTCTGCCGGCAGCAGGCGGCTGTCAGCTTAACATAAAGTTCTCCCTTCTTGAGCATGTCATCCTCTTCGCCCAACACTGCCACCATGATATGGGCGCTGTGTTTTTCGGCCGCTTTCACTGCGCCGGGCCACATATAATTGTTCTTTGCATTTTCTGCAGCCTCACCGCCAGGAACGGGATAAGGCATGAAGCTTACTGCAGCTATCATATTATCCACATTGAATATCAAAGCGTCGTCCCGCCTGTCCCTGTCCGTATCTTCATCTGCGATGATATCCCACTTTTCTTTCAGGTCAATGATAAGCTTCTTTTTATCCCATTTTTCTTTAGACAGCAGCACAAAGCCCACAAGGGCACCTTTGCTTTCTTTCTCAGTCCCGTCCTTTTCCATGTCATATTCAATATCGTACACAGATTCGTTTACCAGACTGCGGATGAATTCCTCGAAGCTGTCCGCCAGATGTGTGATCTTGTAATCGTTCTCCTGATCCACATGTACCACGGCAGGTTCCCCGTCAGGGCCGCAGTCCCTGTAGTCGAGGAATATCATATCATGTCCGGCGCTAGGGCAATCGCAGATGGCTACACCTATGGCAGGATATTCCCATTCGTCGATCATGAACTGGCTGCCTAAAGTTCCGCAGAGAGAATACGGCTTATCCCTGCCAATACCAAATATTCCTGTTATAGCCACATGGTCATCTGCCCATATGGTAGGCTCGTCTGTCGGACAGCAGTTATTTACGGGGATTCCGCCGTTATGCCGTTTCATCAGCCATATGTATGATGCCGGCAGCTTATACCCAAGTTCCTCTTCTATGTCTGCTATCATCTGGTCTGACGGCGGATCACATACATATTCTTTCAGGGCATATTCATCATCATCCCAGAATCCGTCAAAGTCGAATCCGTCAAAGGGAATGTCTCCCGGCGCAGATCCGCTCCCTTTCCTCAGACGGTCCTGTGACCGCTGTTTATTTATCTCATCTTTACACTCCCGGATGACCATCATCGCACACCGGTCCTTTGGATCCAGCTCTGCCCACCGCCGTGCATAAATGAGGGCTTTTTCTTTCTGCCCGTTAAGATACTGGTATCCATATGCCATGCGCATATTCCATTCTGCCTTGTCCTGTCCTTCTTTGCGGACAGACTCAAGCACATCAATGGCTCTGGACAGAGCTTTTTCCGCTTCTTCATCAGACGCATTTTCATCTTGGTCTCCGATCACAGCATAGTTTTCAAGAGCACGAGCAAGGGTATAGGCCCACCGGTAATCACGCAGCTCCGCAGGTATGCCGTCAAGAGTTTCAATGCAGCGGCTGTATTTATCCTCATCGTTCCATTTTTCTATCTGCCTGTAAAATTCATCCGCATTTTCCAATGTATAAGGAACATATCCCTGATCGTCTGAAGATCGTCCTCCCTCTCCTTCTTGGCGGCCATCCGTTTGCAGGCTGCCTTCATCCGGACTTTTCAGTCCTACTGTACCGGCTTCTCTGCGGAAAGTATGGAAAACAGCCCAAGGTATATCTGTATCATCGAAATATTCTTTTGCATGATCCAAAGCCCTATCCAGATCCCAGGCGATAAAGTCAACATATCCGCAGTACAGTCCGGTGCCTCCGCCTGTAAGGATCAGAGTATCAGATCCGCAATCACTGCCGAGGTATTCTTCCAGCCTGTCACGGAAATCGAATATCTTCTGGCTGCCTTTTTCTTCACGGAGAGTGTCCAGAGGATAACAAAGAAAACCTGCCACAGCTCCATCGGCATGCAGATCATCCATATAGTCATTTTCACCTTCCAGATACCCGCTGACAATGGCATCACAGCATGTGGATCCGGCAATGATGTCCATCCTCCAGTCAGCATCAGGATCTTCATCAGCCTCCATCTGATATCCCATATAGCTTTCCAGACATGCATGGGGATCAGCGGACAGATCCATTCCATATTCTCTCAATTTTTCCGGCAGTTCAGCAAGAAGGATATGGGATTCTTTCCTCGGTTCATCCAAAAGGTCAAATTCCTCTATATATCTCATATTGGGAATCTCTCCCAGTACCTGATCTGTCAGGGTCGTGAGCATCCACCATACCTGTCCCCTGTCCTCGCGGATCAGCGGCATCAGCTTTTCACAGTATGCAGACATGCTGAAGCTCTTTTCGCCTGTTCGTTCTATCCAGATCTGCACATCCTTTCCGGATATTTTCCACCGGTCAAACCAAAGGCCTGCATCATCGGCTGGCTGGCGTCCTACGGTAACTGCCCAGTGTTTCAGGACTTCTTCCGGTACATGTTCCTGAAAATACACCAGTTCAAACAGTTTGACCCTGTCACCTTCCGGAGTGAGGATCAGTTCGTACTTTTCACCGTCGAATCCCATTTCAAAACTTATGTTGTCAAAAGCCAGATCCAGTATCTCCCCGCACTGTGTTATCAGCTCATGGCTGCGTCTGTGGTCTTTATCCTCATCCATGATCCGGCGCAGCTGTGATTCCTGTTCTGCAAATGTCTCCCATGCTTTTTTTGTCCGTTCACGAAAGCACTCTTCAAATATGGGCCTTGTAATACATTTTTCGCATTGGCTTATGAACCGGAGGATTTCCTGCTTTGTGTTTATTTTTGCATCATTGCCCGGATGCAGTTCCAGTGCTCTGTGGAAAAACACCAGTGCGCGGCCTTCCTGTTCCAGATGATACCAGCTGTATCCCATACGAAAGTTCCAGGAGTAGGTTTCACAAAGCTCCTCTTCATGGGCTTTCATAAGCTGGATGGCTTTCCTGAGCAATCTGCGGTCTTCGCAAGCCACGCCCAGATTGTTATATGCTCTTGCCAGCTCCATATCAACATCAGCGGTACGCTCATCAGTAGGAAGGGCTTCAAGCGCATCAGCTATCTTCTGATATTCATCCTGCTCATGCCACATCTGACATTGTTCCAGTATTCCCATGGTCTCGTTCTCCTCTCTTGTGCCGTTTTCCGGGTTATCGGCATTTTCCCGGCAATAAAAAACCTGTACCGATCTGTCAAAAAACAGGACGGTACAGGGCCGCAAACATATCCCTCATTGTATTTTCCGGTAAACTGTCCTCAAATATCTCTGCTTTGTTTGTTCCCTTATAGGAATATCTTTTCATGGACATATAGGGTCCTCTCATTTTCTGTATTCAAACAAAGTATAACAGATGTCAGATGTAAAGACAATTCCAAATATGATAATGCAGTCTTCTTAACTGTTTTTTATCTGTTCATCCTTTCAGGAGCGGTCTGATATTCTCTCTGGCATTTTTTATGAGCAGGGAAAGGATGCTGGTTATCATTTTTCTTGTATCTTCGTCCAGGGAACCATATGTAGACAGGATGACCGCAGCCGATTCCAGCCAGTTATCATCAAGGTCATGCAATGTGTGAGCGTTGGTTTTGCTGACTATATCATAAAGGGCATCGATAAACTTTTCCCTGCGCTCAACATCCACATCAGCAACCCAGCCTTTTAATGTTCGGTCTATGAAACGGCTGGCATTTGTAACCTTGTCAAGATAGCACAAATGGTCGCGCTCCACTTTCCACGAAGAAATATCGTGCTGCATGATGCCTGTTTTTTCCGTGCTTTTTACGACAATGTACTTTTCCTCGTGTAAAAGCAGCAGGCCCACAATGGAAGCCTGTGGAATGAAGGTGTTCATCTTTGCGCAAATCCGCTCATAGCCTGGCGTATCGAGCATTTTTTCATCGAATCCCGGACCATCAAAATTATATACAGTATCTATCCTGCACTGAATTGCCGGCTCTGCCATAGCTGCCGCATACATGGCCAGATTGCCTCCCTTGGAATGTCCTCCCAGGATAAAACTGCCTTTTCCCATATCTTCAGTCTGCTCCAGATAGTCCAGCGCGCTTTTCTGCGCCGGCACCGGAAATGTAAATGTCATATTGAAATTTTCTTTCCAGCCCACCAGAGTAGAATCCGTGCCTCTGTATGAAATATATCTGAGTCCGTCTTCGACCTGCACGGTGATGGCTGCAAATTGAGTCTGGCTTTCCTCGTCAAAGCGGTTGACATAGTTTGAAAGGCGCATACCGCAAAACCTCCTGCTTTCGGCCAGCTCCTGCAGCATCTGCACATCGTCGTCAAAGTGGACATGCTTTTCTATTTCCGGCCAGGACAAAAGCTCTTTTGCCGCATTGCCGATGGCGATGGGAAGCGAACCCCGGCGCAGCCGGATTTCTTCAAATGGTATGTAGGCAAGTTTAGCCAGTATCAGAGCATCTACTTCGTTGAATGGTGCCTGTGCTGTCGTCAGATCGCCGCGCCAGTGCAGGTAATCATGTATATTGGCCATATGTTTTACCCTCCTTGCCAATGGATTCCGGTCAGCCCTTTGCAGCCGCCTTGAATTCCTGCCTGATCTTGGCAGCAAGTCCAGGATCAGAAGCAATATCTATGACTGCTCCGCAATAAGCCTTTATGGTCTGGTTCATCTTTTTGTATGCGATCTCTGAATTTGCAAGAAGCATTGCACTGTCATCATGTACGCAGAACATAGCCTCCGGACTCAGGGAAAGCTCCGCATACAGAGTTGGACAGACATGGCTGACATTTCCAATGTCAGAAGACCCGGCAGATGGATAATCTTCCCTTGAAACAAAATCCGTGACCCCGACCAAGGCAAAATTTTCAATGACAGTCTCACCGAATGATTTGAGGTTGACCATATTATCGAAAGGATTTTCTATATCCCTCCATTCCACCGAAGCTCCCGTACACAAGGAAGCGCCTCTGGCTATATTCAGTATGCGCTGACGCAATTCAGCAAGGTAGCTTTTTTCGGCAGCCCTGAAAGAAAAACGGCATTGAGCAAAATCAGGCACAACATTGGTCGCCACTCCACCTTGGGTAATGATGCCGTGGATCCTGGCGTCTTCCGTCGTATGCTCCCTCAGCGCATTGATACTGTTGAACATGGCGATCACACCATCCAGGGCATTTACTCCTTTTTCGGGAAATGCGGCCGCATGTGCAGCTACCCCCTTAAAGTCGAATTCCAATGAATTCATGGCCAGAGTCACCGTTTCCACACAATTCGCTTCGTCAAGATGAGCCTGCATGGCAAAATCAACATTGTCAAATGCTCCTGCCTTTATCATATCGTATTTGGCGCCAAAGGTTTCTTCAGCAGGCGTTCCGATCACACGGATGTTTATCCCCAGTTTATCAGCAATCTCTGCAAGGACTATCCCGCATCCGCACATCGCCGCCGCTATCCAGTTATGTCCACAGGCATGGCCTGGGCCGCCTTCTTCTCCGTAACCCGGAAGAGCATCATATTCTGCTACAAAAGCAAAGGTATCAGCATCCGGATCCTCTCCGTAGGAAGCTATAAATGCAGTGGGAAGATCTTCATAAGGAAAGGTCACCGCAAACCCAAATGAATGCAATTCGTCTGCAAGATATTTTGACGAATCAAATTCTTCTCCTCCCAGCTCCGGATGTTTGAATACATAGTCCGATATTTCCTCAAAAGTTCCCATTAAACGGTCTGCCGCCTCAAATGCTTGTTTTTTCAACATTTTATCGGTCATATTTCATTTCCTCCGTAAATTTTCAAAAAATATTTTTTTATTTAAAGTCAATATATATCATCATTGAAGAATATGCAAATTCTTTTTTAATAAAATAAAATATAAAAATTCTTTACATCCCATTTTCTTTATACTAGTGCTCATTACAGGTATATCCACATGGCTCATTCCAAGCGGCGTCTACGACAGGGAAGTAGTTTACGGCCGTAGGGATCATCGGAGGCATCATAGGCGGTCTCAAGCAGAGTGAAATCTGTGAATCATTCATAAGCGGCATGACAGATGTCATCTCTGCCGCCTTCGTGCTTGGCTTAGCCAGGGCCATAGTTGTCCTCGCTCAAAACGGGAACATCATAGACACCATCCTTTATTCTTCTGCCGAATTCCTTGATGGTATGCCGGATGTATTATATATCAATCTGGTAATGATATTTGAAGGTATCATGTCTATACTCATCCCTTCCGGTTCAGGACTTGCAGCGCTTACTATGCCTATCCTCGGTCCTCTTAGTGACCTGCAGGATATCTCTGTACAGATGACTATCACAGCTTTCCATCTGGGCAAGGGTATAATCAGCGTAGTCACGCCGACTTCGGGCATACTTATCACTGCTCTGGCAGTGGCTAAAATACCTTATGCCAAGTGGTTCAGGTTCATAATGCCACTCGTGGGCATCATAACACTTATCACAGTGACCGTGCTGTCAGTCGGTCTCCTGATAGGCGCCTGAGCCCTTAACTCATAACGCTTTGAAAACACCGCAGGTCATCGTCTTGATATATCCCAATGTCCTGCGGTGTTTGTTTTTTCGCAAAGCTGTTTTTATATGTCATTTATCTCATAATGTTTTTTCAGCATTTTTTCCACACGAGAAGGGTTCTTTCGGCTTATGGAAAGAAGTATCAGGTCACAGAACATCATAGGGATGACCTTTGAATGGAAAAATGTCTCATATGATGGTTTTATATAGACCGTATACATAGGGGCCATTTTCTGGGCCGTGATCTCGGAGTCAGTCATCAGGATCACAGGTATCCCGTTGCTGCTGCAATATTCTGTCAGCCAGAATTCATCATCTTCCTGCTTAGGCGAACTTGAAATGAACAAAAGATCGTTGTTCTGCATAAACATCGCTTTTTCTCTCATGCTCAGCCCCTGTTCCGAAATATTGACGCACCGTACTCCGCACAGCGGCAGATAGTTGAGCAAAAATTCAGATACAACACGATCACAGCCCAGCCCAAACAAATATACTATATGAGCATTGAGCAGTTCGTCGGCGATCTTATCTATCAAGCCTGTATCAAGTTTTCCCAGAAAATCATCCATATCCTTGCGGCCATATGAGATGTAATTTGAAACAACTTCGTTATCTGCTCCAAGGGTCATCTCATGCATGACAGCATAAGGACGCCGCTCATGCAGGGCCTCTGAGCGCAGCTCGTCCTTGAACTGGGAAAAGCCCTTGAATCCGATCCTCTTGGAAAACCGTATCACAGTCGTATCGCTTACACCTATGGCGTCTGCAAGCTCTATGCTGTTGAAATGGGATATGTTGTCGTAGTTATCTATTATATATTCGGCGACCTTCTTTTCTTTAGTTGGGAGGTCGTCAAATTTCTGCAAAATTGTTTGTTTCAGGTTTTTTTGTTTATTCATACCACATATTCTCTCTTTTTTATTTATGCTGTCCGCATTTTTTCCTTAATACTTCAGCAGGAAATAGATCACATATACCCAGCTCATTAGTCCGTGGATTATGGCCCAGCCCACTGATCTCCATGTGGTGTAGCTTATCACCATGGCCAGTGCGCTGCCAAATGTGATACCTGTTTTCACTGTCTTCTCGACAACTGTGGTTCTGGTTTCTTCCATTGTATATTCCTCCAATTCAGTCCGTTTCATTCATTTTACCGTCACTTGCCCGCAAAATCAAGTACGCATCAGCAGCGATCATAGCTGCCTGTCCCTGACAGCCATGATGTTTTCTTTCAGAAAAGCCTGATAAAACCTCTGTTTTCTCCTTAATGTGACATCATCACAGACCTGACTGCTGCTTTGCACTATGATCATGGCATGATCAATATATTAGGAGGACAGTCATGGGACTTTTGAATTTTTTCAGACAGGAAGATATCGATCATCTGGTTGAGGAGTGTAAATCCGTACCCGGCGCAGTGCTCATAGATGTGCGCACACCTGCAGAGTACAGGGACGGCCACATACCAGGAAGCAAAAATATCCCTCTGCAGTCTATCGGTAATACCAGCAGCATTATCAGTGACAGGGACACACCCCTCTATGTATACTGCCATTCCGGCGTCAGGAGCCGTCAGGCTGTCAACAGGCTGCGGGATATGGGGTATTCCGATGTCTCCAACATAGGCGGGATTGCCGCTTATTCAGGCAGACGCGAAATCTGAGCCAGCTTTTTTTCATCGGTGATCTCCACTACGCCACGAGCAAGCTTGACCATACCTTCGTTTTGGAAATAGCGCAGCATCCTCGTCACCACCTCCCGGTGTGTGCCCAGATGGTTTGCAATGGTCTCATGGGTCGTGTGGAGGCGGTTGCTGCCCTCAATGGCCGACTCTTCCAGCAGGAAATTTCCAATCCGTTTGTCGAGGCTTTTCCACATTATTTCTTCGATCAGCCACATGACATCAGAAAAGCGTGAAGCCATCAGTTCGTTGGTATAATTGGCTGCAGCAGCCGACTCTTCCATGACCGCCTTATATACATCGGCCGGGATCACCCACATAGAAGTATCCTTTTCTGCTGCGATCATCACTTCAAACTGTATCGAATGCATGATGCAGGAAGCCGAAAGCAGGCACATATCCCGTTCAAAAAGACGGTAAAGGGTGATCTCCCGCCCTTCTTCAGACAAGATGTAAGCCCTGAGCTGTCCGTCTCTGATGAGGAACAGACCGGTGCAGTCAAGAGCACCGTCATGAAGGATAGTGCCTTTTTTTACCTCACGGTAAAACAGGCTGGCTCTGATCCGTTCCTGCTGGCTCTTGTTAAGTTTTGGCCACAAGGGAAAATAGTCCTGAAAATCCATGGCATCTCCTTCGATCTTTATAACCTAAGTATAATTTGCCGGGCAGCAGATGTCAATCTGTGATAATGTCACGGAAAACCGGCCATCATTATGATATGATCATTTCAGTTAAAGGAAAGGAGTTTATAAAATGAATATAATTGATTTGAAAAAAGAACAGTTCGCAAATATAATAGAAGGTAGCAAACCTGTACTCATTGATTTCTGGGCGCCTTGGTGCGGCTACTGCCGCCGTATCGGTCCTGCTCTGGAAAAGATCGCCGGAGAAAGGGATGACATCATAGTCGCCAAGATAAATATCGATGAAGAGCCGGATCTGGCAGCCTCAGCAGGCATCGAAGTGATCCCGACGCTGGTCCTCTACAAGGATGGCAGTTCCATATCCTCTGTGACCGGTCCCGGCTCCAAAGCAGCCATTGACCAGTTCATCGACAGCAATCTCAAATAAATACCTGTATCATAGGAGGTAAGCCATGAAAGATGATCTTATCTACGACATGTTGATAATAGGCGGAGGACCGGCAGGATATACAGCAGCCATCTATGCGGCGCGGGCCGGTCTTGACGCCGTTGTGCTGGAAAAGCTCTCTGCCGGCGGCCAGATGGCGCTGACTGAGCAGATAGATAATTATCCCGGCTTTGAGGAAGGTATCGACGGCTTCACATTGGCAGAGAAAATGCAGGCTCAGGCCTTACGATTTGGCGTACAGACCGAATATGCCGAAGTTTTCGATCTGGACCTTACCTCTGAACCCAAAAAAGCTCAGACCAGCGAAGGCATATTCTACGGCCGCACAGTTGTACTGGCTACCGGCGCAGGTCCCAAAAAACTGGGCCTGCCCGGCGAGGAATCTCTTACAGGCCGTGGAGTTGCCTACTGCGCTTCCTGCGACGGAATGTTCTATAAGGGAAAGACTGTGGCCGTGATCGGAGGCGGCAATACTGCCGTCTCCGATGCCCTGCTCCTGAGCCGCATCGCTGCCAGGGTGATCCTCATTCACCGCCGCAGCAGCCTTCGTGCTGATAAAATCTATCACAAGGCAATGCAGGACGCTCCCAACATCGAGTTTCGCTGGAACAGCCGTGTCACTTCGCTGCTGCAAGAGGACAGCCGTCTTGCTGGTCTGGGCCTGCAAGATGTAAACAGCGGCGAAGAAAGTATTCTTGCCTGCGATGGTGCCTTTATCAGCATAGGCCGTCAGCCGCAGACAGAACTTGCCGCCGGTCGGCTCAGCATGGATGAGAACGGTTATATCATCGCCGATGAAACTACGGCGACCAGCATCCCCGGCGTATATGCGGCAGGCGATGTGCGCACCAAATCTCTCCGTCAGGTGGTAACGGCAATGGCCGACGGCGCAGCGGCAGTCCACGAAGCCCAAGGTTATCTTGCTTCCGGCAACTGACCTGCCGCTGGCCGGAACGCTGAAAACCGGCATATGGCATATACCCATACTTGACTTGCAAACTAAAAGAGGTGAACATGCAATATCTTATTTCTTTTCTTGAAGGGGTGATCACTTTTATCTCTCCATGTCTCCTGCCCATGCTGCCCATATATATTTCCTACTTTGCCGGCGGTGGAGAGAGAAATATCAAAAGATCGCTGACAGGCGCACTGGGCTTTGTTGCCGGCTTTACCATCGTTTTCGTCGCCCTCGGAGCGCTGGCCGGAACTGCCGGAAGTTTCCTGCTGAAATACCGGACCGCCGTAAATATCGTCTCCGGTTTTATCGTGATCTGCTTTGGCCTCAACTACCTGGGGATATTCAGATTAAATATATTCAAAGGCAGCCGCCGCCGCATGGATATGCAGAACATGGGCTTTCTCTCTGCCTTGATGTTCGGCGTGATCTTTTCGGTTGGCTGGACGCCCTGCGTGGGAGCTTTTCTGGGCTCGGCGCTGATCCTCGCCTCTCAGCAGGGCCATGTCCTCCAGGGTACGCTGATGCTGTTCACTTACTCCATGGGACTTGGACTGCCTTTTATCCTCAGCGCCCTGCTTATTGATTACCTGAAATCCGCATTCAACTGGATCAAAAGCCATTACAGCGTTATAAACGCCGTATGCGGAGGACTGCTTATACTGATCGGCCTGCTAATGGCAACAGGAACGCTCGGAAAGATCATCAGCCTGTTAAGTTAAGGGAGTTTATCATGCAAAACAAAAAAACATTTATAACGATCCTGTTGGTCTTTGCCCTTGTGCTCGGAGGCTCATATCTTCTCTATACCAAACTCAGCCCTTTGATCTCTGCTGACAGGATATCCGGCCAGGAACAGGACACAGGAGACGGATCACAAGAAAGTGAAACCGAAAAGATCCTTGCTCCTGACATCACTGTCTATGACATAAACGGCAATGAAGTCCGCCTGTCTGATTTTGCCGGCAAACCTGTGATAATGAACTTCTGGGCAAGCTGGTGCGGACCATGCCAGATGGAAATGCCGGATTTTGAAGCAAAATATCTCGAACTTGGCGACAAGGTCCAGTTTATGATGATAAATGTCACGGACGGCTCGCGGGAAACTGTGGACAGTGCATCCGATTTTATGGCCAAGCAGGGTTATTCTTTTCCTGTATTTTACGACACAGGACATGACGCTGCAGCTACCTACGGCATCTACTCCCTGCCGGTAACTTATTTCATAGGAGCAGACGGATATGCGGTTGCTCAGGCTACCGGTGCGATCAGCGAAGAGATCTTGCAGCAGGGTATAGATATGATCGCATGATCGATCCATCCGACGAAAAAAGCGGGCCTTGCGGCACCGCTTTTTTGTCATATCCCGTCAGCTTACTTTTCCGGTTTTTATGAGTACTTTCATGGCTTCAAGCACTCCGTTCGGATCGTCTGTATATGTTCCAGTGAAAACTACGGCCTTACCGTCGATAATGGCATAAATCCCCACCTGATCGGAAGTGCCCATATCGATCAAAGCTTCCCTTCCGCCCAAAGCTTCTATCTGTTCCTCAGTAATTGATCCCTGCTGTATCAAAAGATCGATCATGGCATCATTTATGGTAGTCTTGCTTTCATAGTAGATGACTGTCTCCCCGGCAAATGTCCTAAGCTCGCTTTTTACGATCTCAAAACCTTCACCGCCTGCTTGTACAACGGCATCCATTATACTGTTCATATCTTCCTCTGTAAAAGGTCCTTCGTAGTCGGAAGATACTACCACAGTCACATTATCCATACTGTCGCTTGCCATTTCGTAATCATCCCGGTCATAAAGGGTGAAGATATTCAGCTGAGTTCCGAAAACCCATTTATCCGGATCATACTTTCCGGTAAACCCACCGTAAGATACTTCTTCAGCGTTTTCAGGTACAGTAACATCTTCTATCTCCGGGGACATCTGTTCATCCATATCGTTTCCGCATGCTGAAAGGACCGCCACGGAAAAGATCATCAGAAAGCAGGCCAGAAACACGCTTATCCTTATTTTCATGATTCCCTCCTAAAATATTTGTAGTTTATCTTATCCTAACACTTCTTTCATTGCATTGAAAGACCCAAATGAACTTAAATTTCAGTTAAATAAAAAGAGACATCTTCTTGATGTCTCCTTTTGATCATGTCTGAGGACTACAGAAAATATGTTTTTTTGTAATTGAGGGCAGGTTAAGTTTTACCGTTAAACCGATGTTATGTTCGATAAAATAGCTTCCACATCTGCCCAATTTTCAAATCCGTAAAACTGAAATGAAACTCTGTAGCCATTATTCACCTTGCATAAAAACCATGAATGAGATTTATTATATGGTGATGAATTCATGAATGTATTTGTTTCAGATTCATACATTATATAAATATCTCCGGCTATCTGATACTCAACAGGTTCTTGCCATGTTGAATCTATCGTAATGCTTCCGTTGCTTTGGGCTTCGGCATTTTCATACGCACTGATAATGTCATTCTTTATATCTTCAGCGGCTTGCTGATCTGTTTTGTTTGTTTTAGGAAAATCCACATAAATATCAAAATGTACATTTTCATCATTTTTTTTGCATATACTCAGTTCCAGATATTGATATTCTGAATATTTTGACTTTTGTATTTCAGTAAGTTCATGGCTGGCATTTATCAAATCCCAGTTAACAATATATCCCGGTGGGAAATTGAAATTGATTCCCATCCATTCACTTTCGTATGAGGTCGCCGAAATTCCACCAGATTTATAGTCCTCATTGTTTTCCGATTGTGAGTAGTCTTCGGTGTTATTACCACTCGCATTTTTATTGTCTTCTACATCGATATTGTTTTCAACAGGTTGATTATCTTCTGAAACAGTTTCAGAATCACCGCTACAGGCTGATAAGCAAGTTGTAATGAGTAGCATTGTACATAATATTATTTTTTTCATATCAATCTTCTCCTCTTATTGTGTCATGCTATCTAAATGTGATACCTTCTATATCTTCCTCTGTAATCCGTGTGGTACCTAGAAAGAACTGTGAAGCCTGATTGACCAAACGAATCGCATTGCTACCATATGTTGCTACTGCCTCAGGGTCACCCGCTTCTATCCTTGTGGCTGCTATCGATACACCAGCAGCAGCGTCGGCAAGATAAAAATAGTCAGAATATAATCCATCATAATCCTTTAGCTTGTCACTATAATCTGATAAACTTAAGGATTCCACGGCAGTATCCATAATATCCGTTATAGCCTCAGCATAATCAATTATATCTTGCTCTGTTTCGGCATCTTTAAGTTTGTTAAATTCATCGTCAAAGGATTCAAACATTTCAATAACTATGGTTTCTCTATTATCATACAATTCAAGTGCCTCTTGGGCATCTTCTCGAATAGTTATATCACTACCGCACGCACTTAGGCTAATTGTTAAGCAAAGCATAAGTATAATTGACATACATTTTTTCATTTTATTATCCTTTCATTTTTAAAGAAAATTTTAGTCATCATCTTTTTTATCAGCACCAGAAAATCCCCAGACAAAACCGAACAGTAAAGGAATTGATATCCGTCCCCACCGCTGCTCCGGGAACTCAGGAATTAGCTGTCCAGCTATAAAAGCCCAACATAGAAACAGTATTATTGACATGAAAATAGATCTCGCTACTTTTTCTAAGAATGATTTTTTTGGTTTTTGATCCATGGCTGTTCCACCTCCTACGACTAAGAATATGATACAAGGACCATTATACATTTTTCTAAATCCTGGCATATTTTAGTATTATGATCTAAGAGCTGGTTATTATCGTTAAATATCATTATAGAAACAACAGCCTCTTTTTGATATGTTGCTAAATTTGGCATATAAGGATTGGGGGTCGTGTTTCCCGAAATAATTGCGCAATAAACATTGTTGATATCTGCTTCGTTTTCCAGACTACTGTCCGCATATCCTTGCGCAATAGCCTCTTCGCCAGTCAGATATTGGATTTGATAATCAGGCATAGCGGAATTTACCAATTCTCCTATAGTCATAGAAAATGGACCGCCTACATTATATTTTATGTTAGATAATGCATCATCCAGTATATATGTAGGAATGCCATCTGACTCGTATGCTTCTTCCTCAGAGTCTGCGCTACAGGCTGCGAAACAAAGCACCATTGCCACGGTTAGTATTAAAACAATTATTCTTTTCATTTTTTGCCTCCTACTACAATATATTTATGGTTAATAATCTTTACAGCCTGTATGGAATTACCTATCAGTTTAAAATAATATTTCCTCATGTTCAGACTATATATTTAAAGATAAGTTTTAAAAGTCCTTTCCCATCAATCAGCAAAACATTGTTTTTTCTTGCATCTTCTTGACAATTTAAGGTAAACTTATCCGCAGTTGATATAAGTATTTTTACAGATGACAGGTCTTCTGAAGTTCTTCTGCACAGTTGTTCAATTCCTGCCGTATCATTGTTGTCCTCCCCACGCTTGTTCTTAATCTGCACATAAACTTTTTGAGGCTCAATTTTCGTACTATTAGCGGACACTTCAAAAAATTCAGAAACGGAGTTGCTTATATAAATCAAATCTGCATCTCCACCCTTTCCATCAAAGCTATTTTTTCCTATCATTTCATAGCCAAGTTTTTTGAAAATTTCTTGGACAATTTTCTCAGTATTTCTGCTGCCCAGATTACGAATACGCTGCAAAGTATCTATATCCTCATAGCAATCTTCCATAATTTCTCCGACAATATTTAAAATAGATGTACCTGCAGATTGTATATCAGGCTCTGTTATCAGCTTTTCACTGATATCACGCATCAGCTTGTTCCATACACGATTCACCGGAGCCTGATAGGTTCTCATTTTAGCTCGAATATTTTCGCAATCTTCGTTTGCATGATAATCAAAAATGCGGACCGTTTCTAAGTCGATCGGAATCATGTGGTAGAAATCATCTTTAGCGTACCCCTGAGGCTGTTGAAATACATAGCTTCCTGCAGCACGGCATATTGTAAATCTCATTGAGTCCGGTGTCTTAGGTATTATAATAATGTCACCAGCCTTGATCTCAAGCATAATTTTATGGCTGGAATATTTCTGGGTGTAATATCTTTTATTTCCTTTCCAAACATCTCTTCGGCACTGGGATTCAATCCATTCCTCCTTTGACTGAGTCAGCAAATTTGTGCCTGCACTTCCCCAACCCTGATGTAGACGACCATGCCGAAACAGCTCATCTTTGATATATGTGTTGTCACTTGCTATACGAAACACAAATACATCATTATCTGGCAACTTGCAACACCTCCTTTTCATAACAAGCACAAGAATATTTCTTTGTCAAAAAGGACTAATATTGGTCCCATTATAACACCCAGCAAATATAAAATCAATAAAAAGGACCAATTTTAGTCCTTTTTGGTCATTTTTATAGGAGAAAGGTTATTATGGAACAGAAAATTAAACAGGATGCTTTTATTCCCATAGGAAAAAATATTCGAAGAGTTAGAAAGGCTCGCAATATAGGTCAAACTGAATTGGTCCGTCAGCTTCAACTATTAGGAATTGATATGACAAGAGAAACTTTAGTAAAAATAGAAAGAGGTATACAACATATTCAAGCAAAGCAGCTATATGCAATTAAAGAAATTTTAGAGACAACTTATGACGACTTATTAATGCCGCATAATTTTGAAGAAAGTCATAAATAACATAACAGTTTACAGTTTAGTGGATCTACATATTTTTCTTTACTATAAAGTATGCCATTTCCCAATAAAGGAAATACACACTCTTACACATCTATGAACTCACACTTATGAAAGACCGTCTAGATACAAACAAGGGGCTGTCGCACAGTTGACCGATCAGGTCAGCTACAGCGATAGCTCCTTTCTTTTGCATAAAAACATGAAAACCCTTGCAAGTTCAACACCTACAAGGGTTTTGGTGGTATAATATCTGTATGAAAAAACTTAACACCACCAATAAAAACTATACAACAAATGAAAAGTGTTTTCAACTTCAAATTCCAATGAATTTAAACATCATCATCCCAGATGATGACAGCGTGAGATTGCTGAGTCAGTTTGTGGAGGAGATGGATCTGACTTGCCTTTATGAAACATACAGCATGTTTAAAGAAAATCAGGTGACCCCACGCCAGATGTTGAAAATTCTTCTTTATGCTTACCTTGATGGAAAATATTCTTCCAGAGAAATTGAAAAAGCTTGCCATAGAGATGTTAATTTAATTACATGTATCTTCTTGAAGGCAAACATGTACCTGATCATGTCACCATTGCAAGATTTCGCAGTCTCCATTTTGCACCCTGTGCAAAAAATATTCTCACCGAATGTACAGAACTTCTGTTTGAGCTCGGCGAAATTTCCGGAAAAAATATTTTCATTGACGGAACCAAGATAGAAGCCAATGCCAACAAGTATACATTTGTATGGAAGAAAGCTGTAACAAAGAATCAGGAGAAATTCGGTAAAAAGGCAGCAGCTCTTGCAGCCGAATGTGTGCAAACATATTCCCTGAAACCTGTCTGGCAAGGAAAGGTCAAGATCAAAACACTCAAGAAGCTGCGAAAAAAGCTTTATGCCATAAAGGAACAGGAATGTATTGAGTTTGTATATGGCAGCGGAAAACGAAAAACTTTGCTTCAAAAGCATATCGAACAGCTTGAGGTCTGTCTGGAAAAGCTGAAAGAATACAATCACAAGATCCATGTCTGCGGAAAACGCAACAGTTATTCCAAGACAGATACAGATGCAACCTTCATGCGAATGAAAGAAGATGCTATGAAAAACGGCCAGTTAAAACCGGCCTACAACCTTCAGCATGGAATTGATGCAGAGTATGTGGTGTGGCTTCAGGCACTTGCGAATCCGACAGATACGCCAACACTGGTGCCATTCCTTGAAGATATGGGTCAGCATTTATCGTTCAAGTATATGAACATTGTAGCAGATGCCGGATATGAAAGTGAAGAAAATTACAGCTACATAGAGGAGCACGGGCAGTTTGCATATATTAAACCGTCTAACTATGAGATATCCAAAACCAGGAAATATCAGGCCGATATCAGCAATGGTCAAGCCCATATAATGGTGTAAAATCAAAAAATAAAAAGAGCACATAGCTCT
>ERZ826764.1587-NODE-1587-length-25979-cov-3.465553_pt1 | contig 25979 bp, 23 predicted proteins | sample MGYA00519870_ERZ826764 | MGnify/ENA primary metagenome ERZ826764 (study PRJEB31778, sample SAMEA3449239) | human gut metagenome | biome: human gut; feature: human-associated habitat; material: faeces | place: United Kingdom | collected 2010/2012 ...
AAAAGAGGTGTGTCGAATAATCTGCAAGTGATACACAGTTTATTTGACACACCCGCATAACAGGGCGGCTGATTTTAATACCTTTTGACTCTTACGAAAAGGCATACTGTACGTATGCCTCTCTGTCACTTTCTTATCCTATTATGCTTATTCTGCCATAACCCTGCACAATTTCTTGAAAAAAGATATGCCGTAATAAAGAAATGTGTGGTACCCTTCCAACTTCAATTCTGCGTCATATTGCTTTTCTTTTATCTGGCACAACGCCTCCTGAGCGCTTCTGTCTAACTGCGCAAAGGAATCTGCCATCTTAAGCTCCATAATTATCGCAACCCCTTCGTATGGCGGAGACAGAAGGAGAAGGTCGCTCCTCCCAAGGCCGCTTTCCCGGTTCGACTTTAACGTGTAACCGTCCATCATTTTCAGCAGACCGGCAAGAAAACCATGGTAATAATCCTCCTTATAGTCATAGAAGCTAATCGTCTCCATCAGGTTTTTTGATATTTCCCGTTCCAGCACCCCTGTTTCCTGCTTCAATAGCCCACCGTACAAAGCAGAAAAATCTTTTTTCTTTATACTCTGGCTGAACCAGTCTAAAATTGTATTCCGGTAAATCAGTTTTACCTCCGTATTCGGGAGTGCCAATGTCAGGTAAATCGTCTCTCCGTCAAATCTTTCAGACTGCTTTTTCAGGTATCCTGTAAAAAACAGGAAATTCCACAGGTTATCCTCTGTTTTATAAACCTCATCGTAAGTAATGTCCTCATGCACCGGTTTTTCTATGGTTCCTCCGGCAATCAGCTCTTCCATTTCCTGCTTCACGCTGCTGTCCGCCCGTTCAACCAGTTCCCGGACAATGCTGTTGGATGACGTATTCGCCCAATAGGGTTTCGGAAATGCTCCATGGTCAGCAGAGGCAGCTTTGACATAATTTATTACACTCCAGGGATTATACACCTCCGTGTTTCCGAAGAAATATCCATCATACCATTTTTTCGCTTCCTCTTTTTTTTCTTCTATCCCATAGTAGGATAGCATGCATTCTACCTCTTCCTGGGTAAAACCAAAATATTCCGCATAATTTGTGTTCATTATAGAGATTATTTCCAGGTTATTCAGCCCTGTAAAAATACTCTCCTTTGAAATTCGCAGGCATCCGGTTATAACTGCAAACTCCAGGTTTGGGTTCGTTTTCAGCGCCGATTCAAACAAGGATCGGATAAAATCCGTCATTTTGTCATAAAATCCTTTAAAATAGGCATTTTCCAGTGGCACGTCATACTCATCCATAAGGATAATCACTTTTCTTTTATGGTACTCATTCAGAATACGGGAAAGGAAAGCAAGGGCATCCAGATACTGTGCATCCTCATCCGTTTCGTTCATAATAAGATTGTATCTCAGCTTATCGCTTTCCTCCAGATTGTCTGTCACATACTTATGTCTTCGGAATTCGTCTGCGATCTGCCTTTTCAGCATGATAAAAGCCTTCTCAAAATCGGGTTGTCTGGCTGATTTCAAGGAAATACAGATAACCGGATACTGACCTAAATGCCTGGTATAACGTTCCCCTGCATCCATGATTTTCAACCCTTTAAACAAGGAACTATTATCGTCACTGCATCCGTCCGGATCATGTACTGATTCAAAAAAATATTTGACCATGCTGAGTTCCAGGGTTTTGCCGAATCTTCTTGGCCGTGTAAAATGGCTTACTTGACTTCTTTTATCTAATAATTCTTTAATAAAAAGTGTTTTATCTATATAATAAAAATCGTTTTCCCTGAGCTTTTTAAAATCATCAACCCCTAAGGGCAATGTCTTTTTCATTCTTACTCCTTTCACTTCTTCTATTTTAACTCTGATACAGACACATTTTCTCGAAAATAGATATGCCATGATAAATATACGTTTTTCCACTCTTTCTCTGCTAAGATTATACCCTTGTTTGTACATTGTCTGCAATCACCCTTTTTTATAACTCATCCGCATTGCCAGCAGCTAGCAACAAAACGGAAGCGGCAATATCCCTTCTCCGCTTCCGTTTTCGTTACTCCTGTATTTCATTGCTTTTTCCTATATTCCTGAAAGAATCTCCTTCAGCCGCCTTAACGCCCGGTATCCCTGCCGCGGCATAAGCGTATTTATGAATTGCTTTCTGCAGGCTGTGCCTCATGCTTCCACACCCAGCTTTTTCAGTTCTTCCTGCGCCTCTTCATAGCTCCGGAAAAGTATCGTATGTATGCCGAACCAGGCTGCCGCGTCCAGATTGGGCTGCATATCATCAAGGAACACACATTCTTCCGGCTTCAGTCCATACCGTTCCAGCAAAAGGCTGTAAATAGCGGGATCCGGCTTTATCACCCCGTCCTTATAGGAAAGGATCCCTCCGTCCACATATTCCAGGAAATCAAGAGCATCGCCGTTTTCACGTCTCACCTTATCGGAGAAATTGGACAGCACCAGAACCTGATAACCGGCTTTTTTCAGAGCCTGTATCCAGGGAATCGCATAATCCGCCTTTGTCACTATGCCATGGAGGCTCACGTAGATTTCCCTGAGCTCCTTTTCCACGGAAGGGTCATTGCGGATAAAGCCCTCCAGCATTTCTTCATCACTTAAGAATCCTTTGTCAAATTCATGCCAGAACGGGTTATCCACCGTTGCCTTCCCCACGCGTTTCTCGATTTCCGGCGGGAAGCCGAAGCTGTTAAGGAAATTCTTCCAGCCGAAAACGGTGAGGACATTTCCGATATCAAAAATAATAGTCCGTATCATTCCTATTCCTTTCTGTACTCTTCCGTCTGTATTAATTCCAGAAGCCTGCGGGCCGCTGCGGACAGCAGGTTCCCTTTTCCCGTCACCACGCAGAAATGGCGCCTTGGAATCATTTTGTTAAAACGCAGTTCAAAAAGTCTGCCGCTTTCCAGATATTCCGCGGCAAAATCCCTCACTACATTTCCGATGCCCAGGCTGCGCAGGGCAAACTGTACGATCATATCGCTGGTCGCCAGTTCAAATTCCGGATTGATGCGCACGCCGTTTTCGGCCAGAAAAGAATCCATGCAGCTTCTTGTGCTGGTATTCTTCTCCAGGGTGATGAGAGGCAGGTTTTCCAGGTCATGTAAATCCAGTGTTTTATTTTTATACTGGAAAAACTGTCTTCCCGCCACAAAAATATCTTCTATTTCCCGGACGGTCTCGCTGTGTACTCCCTCGCCTGAAAAGGGGGTGCTCACCACGCCAAAATCGATTTTCCCGCTTTTCAGAAAGACCAGGGTTTCCGGCGTCGGCGCATTGGTCACCATAACCTTTATGCCCGGGCAGAGCTCATGAAAACGTTCCAGATAAGGGAGGAGATAAAAGCGAAGGGTCATATCGGAAGCTCCGATGCGGATTTCTCCCAGCTCCAGATCCATCATCTGCTTCAGCTTCTTTTCTCCCATTTCAATCTGCTCATAGCCCCCTGCCACATAGGAATAGAGCAGTTCTCCCTCTTTGGTCAGCTTCACTCCCTTGGCGCTGCGTACAAAAAGCTTTACCCCCACCGATGTTTCCAGAAGCTTGACAGACTGGCTCACGGCGGGCTGGCTGATGGAGAGCTCCTGGGCCGCCAGCGTAAGGGAACCGCAGCGGGCCACATGATAAAAAACCTTATAATATTCCAGATTCTGAACCACCGCTGCTCCCTTCCGGCTGTTCCTGCCGCCGGCAGGACTGCTTCATGACTGTCGTTTCCCGATGCTTTCATTCTTCATGGCTGAATACCGCCGCTTATTTTTCAAGCGTACTCTTTCTGTAAATAATATCATCTCTTCCCGGGCCGTTGCTCACCATGGTAATGGGATAGCCGATGTGCTTCTCCACAAATTCAATATAATTCCGGCAGTTTTCCGGCAGTTCCTCATAGTTTTTGATTCCCCGGATATCACATTTCCAGCCGGGCAGGGTTTCCAGAACCGGTTTTGCCTTTTCCAGCTTCCATGTCACAGGGAAATCCGTGGAAACCTCCCCGTCCACATCGTAGGCCACGCATACCGGGATCTCATCGAGATAGCCCAGCACGTCCAGCACGGTAAAGGCCACATCTGTGGTTCCCTGGAGACGGCAGCCATATCTGGATGCCACACAGTCAAACCAGCCCATACGGCGGGGACGTCCTGTGGTCGCTCCGTATTCGCCGCCATCGCCGCCGCGGCGTCTTAATTCATCCGCTTCTTCGCCGAAGATTTCCGATACAAAAGCTCCCGCGCCGACAGCGGAGGAATATGCCTTGCAGACTGTAATAACCTGCTTAATTTCATAAGGAGGGATTCCCGCGCCGATAGCGCCGTAAGCAGCCAGTGTGGAGGAGGAAGTAACCATGGGGTAAATCCCGTGATCCGGATCCTTCAGGGTTCCCAGCTGGCCCTCCAGCAGGATATTTTTTCCATCCTTGATCGCCTGATCCAGATATGCGGAGGTATCGCATACGTAAGGAGCTATCATTTCCCGATACTCCATCATCGTAGCATACAGCTCTTCCACATCCAGCTTCGGCTTATGATATAAATGCTCCAGAAGCACATTTTTTGTCTCGCATACGCTGGCCAGCTTGGTTTTCAGCCCTTCCTCGTCAAACAGCTCGCAAACCTGAAAGCCGATCTTTGCATATTTATCTGAATAAAAAGGCGCGATGCCCGATTTGGTGGAGCCGAAGGATTTGCCTCCCAGGCGCTCCTCTTCATATTGATCAAACAGAATATGGTAAGGCATTACTACCTGTGCCCTGTCTGATACCAGTATTTTAGGCATGGGCACATTTTTTTCCGTAATGGAACTGATTTCCTTGATAAGCACCGGAATATTCAATGCGACGCCGTTGCCGATAATGCTTGTGGTATGTCCGTAAAAAACACCGGAAGGAAGTGTGTGAAGGGCGAATTTTCCATAATCGTTCACAATCGTATGCCCCGCATTTGCACCACCCTGGAAACGGATGATGATATCTGCCTCTTTGGCCAGCATATCCGTGATCTTGCCTTTTCCTTCGTCACCCCAGTTAGCTCCTACAACTGCTTTTACCATTTCTTTATTCCTCCTAACTATTCCGCTCCCGCAGGCGATGGATAATATCGTCCGCCGGGCGCACACACAGGAAAACCGCCTTTGGGCCTGTTTTCTGTTTTTGTCAATAAAAAGCGGGCTTTTACAAACCCATTGTAAAAAACCCGCTTTCTACGTCTTTTACTTAATGATTATATATTATTATATACCATAAGTAAAATCAATATTTATTATGTTCGGAATAAGTTAAGCTTATGTTAATTCATTAATCATAAAGATTGGGAGCAATCTTGGGATCGTCCATGTTTTCTGCGGTATACCACTGGCAGCCTGTGTCAACATCGCTTACGGGCTCGCCTTTGATGGCTTTCACACACAGTTCAACGGTCTTGTAACCAATCTGAAGAGGATCCTGGGTAACAGCGCCTGCCAGCTTGCCGTCTCTTACAGCGGTTTTGATAAGAACACCAGAGTCAAATGCAACACCGATTATGTCTTTGCCCAGCTTGCCGATATTGGCATCGCCGTTGATGAGGCCTTCTCCTGAGAACTGGTTGGAACCATAAATGCAGATGGTATCCGGTTTGTTCAGCAGATTCTGTGCATCTACGGAGGACAGGTCGGCACTTACGGAAGCGGGAACTGCAACGTCGATAATAACGTCTGCGCCGTCAACCTTGTTCGCCCATTTGTCATGTCCTTCTACGGAAACGGTCTTGCCGTCAGCTTCCAGAAGCGTTTTCATCTTATCAACGAAGCCAGAGCCACGCTGCACGATGGATTCGGAGTTGGCTTCCTGGTTCATAACGCCGATTCTGACAGTACCGGTTGCGGAAGCTACTTTATCCTTAATCAGTTTATAGGTTTCGTCTGCTGCAAGCTCGCCTGCCGCATAGTTGTCAGTTGCCGCATTGGCTGCAATAGCTCCTTCAGGAGCGCCGGGTACACCGGAGTCAAAACCGATAATCGGAATGCCGGCTTTCTGGATTTCCTTAATGGTATCCAGACAGGCTTCGGTATCCAGGGCTGCCAGGCCGATTGCAGGCGGATTGTTATTGAAAGCATTGTTCAGCATCTGTACCTGCTGTGCAATATCAGATTCGGTATCCGGTCCCTGGAAATCAATTTCCACACCGTATTTTTCAGCGGCTTCATTAGCGCCCTGAAGAACTGCCTGCCAGAACTGATGCTGGAAGCCCTTGGATACCAGATAAATCTTTCCTGTTATTTCTGCGGAAGCCTCCGCTGTGTCCGCGGTTGTTTCTGCCGCATCCGCAGATGCCGCAGGAGCTTCCTCCTTGGACTCTGCCGGTGCCGGAGCCGCTGATTCTGCCGGAGCCGATGTACCGGCACTGTTTCCGCAGCCGGCGAGCATACTCGCCACCATGGCTGCACCTAATACGATACTGAGTAATTTCTTTTTCATGTAAAACCCTCCTTAAAATTTGTTATACCCCCGGCAGCTTTTCCGCCGGTTTTGTAATTACAAGCCTTCATTCTTTTTTATTTGGAATAAAAGGCATTATAAACAGGAACGGTCAGGCTTTTTTCTTTTTCTGCCTGTTCATGACATCCATAAATACTGCAAATACCAGTACGACACCGGTAACCGCCTGCTGCCAGTTGCTCTGCAGCCCTACAAAAGGAAGGCCGGTTTTGAGCACGGACATAATAAACACACCAATCAGGGTACCGGAAATCGTTCCGTAGCCGCCGCTCATGGAGGTTCCGCCGATTACTACGCCTGCGATGGCGTCCAGTTCAAAACCGCCGCCGCCCCCGGGCAGGATGGTGGAGTAGATGGATGCATAGGCCAGACCGGCCAGTCCGGCCAGCGTGCCGCTGATAATATAGGCCAGAGTACGCCATTTGGCAATGTTGACACCGGAAAGCCTCGTCGCTTCACTGTTGCTGCCCAGAGCCACGATATAACGTCCGGGCCGTGTCTTATTCAGCACGATGGAAGCGATAACAGCCACGATGATTAAAAGAATAAATCCGGTAGGTATCAGCACTCCGTTCTGATTGATTTTGAAAATGTTGCGGAACCAGCCTTCCGCCTGGCTGGACTGCGGCCAGGTAACGCTCTGCGCCTTGGTGAAAATGGAACCCAGGCCCTTGGAAAGCATCATGGAACCCAATGTTGCTATAAAGGGCGGCAGATGCATGTAAGATACCATCAGGCCGTTCAGCAGGCCGAACAGGCTGCCGATGAGGATACATACCAGAAGTCCGAGGGCCACCGGCAGATGGTACTTGGTAATCAGCTGTCCGGAAATCAAAGCGGAACAGGTGAGTACGGTACCGATGGAAAGATCAATACCATCGGAAGTGATAGCAAAAGTAACGCCGATAGCCATCAGTCCTATGTAATAGGATGCGTCAAAAATATTTACCAGTGTGGCATAGGAACGGAAAGCCGGATTGATAAATCCGAACACTACGTAAATAAGAATCAGAGCCAGCAGGGCTATCAGCCTCTGCGTTCCCACGGATTTTGCAAATTTTGCAAGAGGGTTTTTCTTTACGGTCCCCTCCGTATTTGTTGTTTTAGCCATTTGTTTCCTCCCCCTTTACATACCGACCGTAGCAGCCTGCATAATCACTTCCTGCGACGCTTCTTCAATCGGAATCTCCGCTGTCTTTTTTCCCTCGCACATAACCATGATCCTGTCGCTCATACGCAGGATTTCCGGCAGTTCGGAGGATATCATGATAATGGATTTTCCGGAAGCGGCCAGTTCGTTCATCAAATGATAAATTTCACTCTTAGCCCCTACGTCAATTCCTCTGGTGGGCTCATCAAAAATAAGAATATCGCAGTCACGCACCAGCCATTTGGCAATGACCACCTTCTGCTGGTTTCCTCCGGACAAGCTGAGCGTCGGCGTATTCACCGTAGGTGTTTTGGTATTCAGACGCTCCACATAATCCTGGGCCGTTGCCTCTTCACTCTTTCTGTTGATGAAGATTCCTTTTACAAATTTTTCAAGAGACGCCATGGTGGTGTTCTCCGCAATTGTTTTATCCAGCACCACGCCGTAACGCTTCCTGTCCTCGGAAAGATACCCGATTCCGGCTTTTACCGCATCCTGCGGGCTATGTATTTCCACCTTTCTGCCGTTCACGTAAATATCTCCGCTTTCCTTCTTATCCGCCCCGAAAATAGCCCTTGCCGTTTCCGTCCGCCCTGCGCCCATCAGACCGGAAAAGCCGAGGATCTCACCCTTTCTCAGTTCAAAGCTGATATCCTGCACCATCTTTCCCGCCTGCAGATGCTCTACCTTCAGCACCACCGGTGCATCCGCCGGCACACTGCTTTCGGTTTTCGGATCCTCATAAATCGTACGGCCTACCATCATGTTGATGATGTCATCCTTGGTACAGTCTTTGCTGATTAAGGTTCCCACGTACTCGCCGTCACGCATGACCGTCACTCTGTCGGTGATGATTTTAATTTCATCCATGCGGTGGGAAATATAAATAATACCGATGTTCCTGGCCCGCAGATCCCTGATGATTTTAAATAACTCATTGATTTCGGAATCCGTCAGTGCCGCTGTCGGCTCATCAAACACCAATACCTTAACGTCCCTGGAAATGGCCTTGGCAATTTCGCACATCTGCTGCTTGCCCACGGTCAAATCCCCCATAACCTGGGAAGGGTCGATTTCAATGTTCAGCTTTTCAAACAGCTTCCCGGCCTCCTCATTCATCCTTCCGTCGTCTATGATTTTGCCTTTCATATACTCCCGTCCGATGAATATGTTCTGTGCCACAGTAAGCTGCTGCATCATGTTCAGCTCCTGATGCACAATCGCGATTCCCGCGTCCTGAGCCTCCCTGGGATTGGTAAACGCCACTTCTTTTCCTTCATATATAATCTGGCCGCTGTCTTTGAAATAAATGCCGGTCAGAATCTTCATAAGCGTGGATTTACCGGCTCCGTTCTCACCCATCAGCGCATGAACCTCGCCCCGGCGTACTTCCAGGTTTACCTTTTTCAGAGCATGGACTCCGGGAAAGGATTTATCGATATCCTTCATCGTCAGAATTACTTCCCCCACTTTTTCACCTTCCATCCCTTCTCTTTCAGATTAAACTGCCTTTTTCTCTCTTGCTGATGTTTTCATTATAGTGACACCTTAAATAAAACTACATGTGATTTTTTATAAAAAAAGGGTAAAAATTTACTGTTTGGTAAATTTTTACCCTTTTTGTTCTGCAAATACCACAAAAATATAGTTTTTCTTTGTTGATTCTTGTCGTGTTGACGAAACACGACATAATCTTCGGAGGGAAGGAAATGGGACGGACGAAGGGTGGGTTATCGGTTACTCTCCTTTAAAAGGAAAAAGCATTTCCTGGTTTTCATCCAGATACATGTTTTCTCTTGTTATCAGGACGGAACCGGAATCGATCTGATCGGGCACCTTTTCACCGTTCAGGGCTTTTACGGCAGTTTCTACGCCGAGGTATCCCATCTTGAAAGGGTTCTGGATTACCATGCCCCGGAAAATGCCGCCTTCCAGCATTTTTATTTCTTCCAGGGAGCTGTCAAAGCCTACAAAGCTGATTTTTCCTGCCAGCCCTTTGTCCACAATAGCGCGGGCAGCGCCTACGGCGGAGTATTCGTTGAGGCCTACCACAACGTCCACATCGGGGTGTTCCGCAAGGATCTGCAGCATCAGCTGATAGGCTTTATCATAGTTAGAATCGCAGAAAACCACGTCCGCTATTTTTTCCGTGTCACTGCCCAGTCCTTCCCGCAGCCCCTGCTCCCGTTCCATGGCAGTGGAGGAATTCTTTACATGGGCCACCACCGCGATCCGGGAGTCCGGCCTGAGGATTTCCTTGACGAATTCGCCCTGCAGCCTTCCGGCCTTTATGTTGTCGGTGGATATCATGCATTCCGCTACCTTTGTGTCAATTTCGGAATCCAGAAGGAAGAGGCGGATTCCGTTTTCCACGATTTTTTCCGCCATAGGGGTGGTTTCGGTAAAGCTGGAGGGCGTGAGGACAATAGCATCCGGCTTCTCAAGAATGGCCTGTTCTATCAGTTCATTCTGCCGTACATAGTCATCCTCCGTCTCCGGCGCGCAGACGGAGAACTTCACTTCGTATTCCTCTGCCGCCATACGGGCGCCGTCGATTAGCTGTGTCCAGAAATCACTGTCGTCGATTGTCTTGGATATAAAAATAATGGACAGCTGTTTCTTTTCCCTGTCCTCTCTTCCGAAAGCGTAGGAAAGCAGGAACGCGGCGGCAATAAGGAGCAGGGCGGCAGAAAGGATTCTCTTTTTATTGGACATTATCATATTTTTCAGGACATGGCCTGTGTTATTTTTCAATAGTTTCCGCCTCCCCTCCGGCAAACGGGATCCTTATCGTGGCAGCCGTACCCTCGCCGGGAATGCTTTTATAAGAAATCCCGTATTCCTTTCCGTAATACAGCTGCAGCCGCATCTGCACATTGCTGATGCCTATTCCGGATTTGGATTTGTGCCCGGTTTTAGGATCAAAAATATGCTCCAGAACCTCCGGTTCCATCCCTTTACCGTTATCATATACGGTGAGGTTAATGCAGCCGCTGCGGTGCACGCCGGTGATCTTGATGAGCCCCTTTCCGTCCTTATATTTGATTCCATGGTATATGGCATTTTCCACCACAGGCTGAAGCACCAGCTTGATGATCTGCTGCTCCAGGATTTCTTCTTCCACATGGATTTCAAATTCCATTTTATCCTGATACCGCATCTTCTGTATGGTCAGGTAGCTCCTGGCATAGTCAACCTCCCTTTTTATGGACACCAGCTCATCCTCGTTGCTGATGCTCTGCCGAAGCAACCTGGCCAGGGAAGAGGTCATGAGCACCACCTCTTTTGTTTTCCCGCCCTCCGCCATCCAGATAATGGAATCCAGGGTATTGTACAGAAAATGCGGATTGATCTGGGACTGCAGGGCCTTCAGCTCACTCAGGCGTTTCTGTTCCTGCTCGTAAGTATTCTGCTCCATAAGCTGCCGGATACGGACAATCATGATATTAAAGGTTTTTCCCAGGCTCGCAATTTCGTTATTTTCTTCTTCCTTTACCCGGATTCCTTCAAACTTTCCTTTTTCCGCTTCTTTCATGGAATCCTTCAGCCGTTCCAGCGGACGTGTGATTGCCGAAGAGAAAATCACACACAGCAGGATTGTCACCACAAGAAAGGCCGCTGTTATGACAATGTACAGCCTCTGGGCCTCCGAGCGCCCCCGCATCAGCTCCGCCATATCGGTAACTCCGACCACGCTCCAGCCGGTTTTATCCGATACGGAAATCGTGTACAGCCTTCTGTTTTTCTCATCGTCTGTGAGGAAAAAGCTGTCTTCACATTCCAGCACTTCATCGACCAGTTCTGTTTTCAGGGAGCTGTAGATGAGCTTCTGTTTGGGATGGTAAATGATTTTTCCGGTGGGATCGATGATATAAATATAATCCGAGCCGATATTGTTTCTTTCACACAGATCCTTCAGCGCCTTATAATTCAGATCAATGAAAAAAACTCCCATGATTTCCCCTGTATCGGGGTTTTCCAGCCCCCTGCTCATGGTGATCACCCATTTGTAATTATCCCTGATGACATTCTGCACATGGGATGAGGTAAGGCAGGTGCTGCCCTCCTCTTCTGCTTCACGGTACCAGTCCACACTGTAGAGTGGGATATTTTCATTCAGCACGTCGTTTCCGTCATTAATTATGCTTTTTCCGTCCCCTGAAAGCACGGCAATATTGGAAATATCCGTTCTGGTCTCCAGCACGGTGGAAAACTGGGTAACGATCCGGCGGTACAGATTGGGATCCCCGGAATTCCTTCCTTCCATCAGATAGGTCTGCACATCACTGCTGTGGGCCACCAGGGAGGATATATTTTCCATATAATCAATATAAGAATCAATATCCCTGTTAACCTGTCCGATGAGCCGGGTGGTATAGTCTATGGAATTGTTCAGAATCGTCCGTTCCGTATAATTCAGGGAAATGATATAGAAAAAAGTGAGCGTTGCCACGATCAAAGTGGAAAACACCGCCAGCATGGTGGTGCGGATACTGGAAAAGGGCAGAATCCCCTGCCTTCCCGGCTTTTCCTTTTCTTCCTTCATTCTTACTTCCTCTTTTCCCTTGCATATTCCGTAGGTGATTTCCCTATGGCTTTTTTAAAAGCTGCGCTGAAATAATGAGGATCGGAAAATCCTACCTTTTCAGCGATTTCATAGTTTTTCAAAGAAGTGTTTTCCAAAAGCTCCCTTGCCTTCTGCATCCGGATACCGGTGAGCACCTCCATAAAGGTCTCTCCAGTGATATTTTTAAAAATGGTGCTGAAACGGCTTGTGCTGATATTCAGATAAGAGCATACCGTACTCAGGCCCAGATCATTTTCTCCGTAATGCTTTTCTATGTATTCCATAGCAAGGAGGGCGTATTTTTTCCCGCCGTCATTCCTTCCCGTATCCAGCATTCCGGACACCTTCAGGAAATACTCTTCCATAACTCCAAGCGCCTGCTCCAGGCCCGCGGCTCCTATGATTTTTTCAAGAGTCCTCTCCTTTTCCCACAGGATATCCTGTTCCTCCAGCTGAAAGGTTCGAAGCAGCTCCACCGTTTCGTCCAGCTGCTGCTGAAGCTGAAGATTGACTCTTTCCCGGTTCCATGCCGCCCTGCGGATATCCTCCTTCATCTTGTCAACACACTGCTTGATCCCATCCCTGTCGCCGCGTTTTACACAGTCAAGGATTCTTTCCATGATGGCCTCCGCCTCGGAGCGTTCCGGCGTACCACTGATTTCCTCCAGGATCAGCACGGATTCTTCTCCATAGGTATAGCGGTACTGCAGGGCTGTCATCGCCTCTTCATAAGACCGGAACAGCTCTCCCCGTTCCTTTACACAGCCGCCGATCCCTATTGTGGTTTTCATATTCATGATTTCCAGGAGACGTCTGTTGATTTCTCCTGCAATTTCATGAAGCCGCTGCCCCAGCTCCGCCGGCCGGTTCGTTTCAAGAAGCAGCACCGTACGATAATCCTTTCCCTGGAATACCTCACCCGCATGCTGTTTTTCCACGATTTCCTGGGCTACATTATAAACGACAAAAGCCATGAGTGAACGCTCCTGCTTCTGCTTGTCATCCAGGCTGTTGGCATCACGGTAATCATCTATTTCCACCACCGCTACCCGAAAGGCGCTGCCCCAAAGGGTAATTCCCACATCCTCCAGCTCACGGTCGTTTTCCTCTCTCGTTTTATCCCCCATAACCAGGCTCATCAATGCATTGGAACGGACAAGCAGATGGTTCCGGTGATAGGTCGTGCTCATTTTTCCGATCCGCTCGTCCTTTTTCTTCTGTTCGCTGATTTTTTCCCCTACCTGCAGAAGGACCTCCGAAAGCTCAAAGGCCGTCACCGGCTTTAAAAGATATTCGGTAACCTGATATTTCAGGGCCTGCTTCGCATACTCAAATTCATCATAGCCGCTGAAAATAATGATTTTAATCTGAGGATATTCGCGGTACAAAAATTCACTTAACTGCAGGCCGTCCATATAGGGCATGCAGATATCCGTCAGCACCACATCCACCTCATGCTCCTTCACATAGGCCTGCGCTTCCCGTCCGTCCGCACATGCCGCCGCCAGTTCGTATCCCAGCTTTTCCCAGGGAACGTTGGCGCTGATTCCCTCCCTCGTCAGGATTTCATCATCTACCACAATTGCTTTTATCATTTTTATACCCCTTGTCCGATTCAGCCGCCGCCATTGTCCGCCCCTCCCGGACTGCAGCCCCCAATTTTCTTTATCATACCGAAAAAAAGGCTCTGTGTAAAGGTTCTTTCCTTACACAATCGGATCCCGGTACCACAATGCTGCTATTCAAGGTTCCAGTATGAGAAAAACGGAAAGCAGGGGGCCTCCCCTCAGCTTTCCGTCTTTCTGTTTTGAAAATGCTTTAACTCCTCGTTCATGTCCTTCGCCTTTTTGTCGGCAACAAACCACAAGACTCCCTCCGCCGCCAGACTGATAATCACTATCAGAAACATAAAAGGCAGCAGTACCTCCCAATCCGTTTTTCCGATGAAAAATACGATGCTGACCATAATTCCTTCCAGCAGAAGCAGCTGCAGCAGCTTCCGGACAAGCATCTGTCTGACGGAAAGCTCCTTCCTGCTGTAGGTCACCGCCGATGGCAGAATTCCCAGACCACCATAGATAACAGGAAGCAGAAAAGCCTGGTAGCCGAATCTGATTTCCGGCTCATATCGCATTCCCAGGAATGCCATAACCAGGTTCACACAGGTGACCACAACAAAAAAACTGATTACCAGGTGTTCGATAAACTCTCTTTTACTCATTCCCGCTCCCTTCTCTGCGTTTTAATATCTCACGCAGGCTGTTTACATATTTTCTGGATATGATAATATCCTCTCCGTTCTGCAGCCTGGCGCAAAGACGGCCATTCAGGGCCGGCCTCAGATAATCTATCCGCATCAGATTGACAACCGTCGTCCGGGAGCATCGGAAAAACTGCTTGCTTCCATATGCTTCCTCGAAAGCATACAGCTTCATTTTCACTTCATAAACCTTCTCTTTCGTATAAATAAAAAGACGGTTATCCACAGCCTCGGCATAATAAATCTCCGGAAGAGGGATCTGAAACTGTTTTCCGGCTTCATACCCCTCCAGGCTTTCCTGCCTGGACAGAATAAAATGCCGGATCTCCCGAACCGTATCCGTTACCTCATGGCAGCGTATCAGCACCTGTTCTTCCTGCTGCCGGTCAATCGTTTCCACCGTTACCCGCATATATCCCTGTCAGCCCCTTCCCGGCGCACCGCACTGTTTAAGCAGTTCCGTTCTTTTTTATATATCAATAATCAGTAAACCTCCTGAAGGGAAAGCTCCCCCTTTTCCTTCAGGTAATAATCAAAATATTCCAAAACCACCCGGTTCATCGTCATGATGCATTCCCTTGCATCACGCTTTCCTGTTCCCAGAAGCCCGGCAAGAAGCGGGGAAAAGAGCGGCAGATCCGTAAAATTCATATGCTCCGCATCATCAAAATGGATTTCTTTTGCCTCCTCCGCTTCAGCAAGTATCACATGATTCACATATTGATCTCCATACTTCAGGCCTTCCTCATAGTGTCCTGTGGTATCAATGCAAAGCAGGGGAACCGGATAAGGCTCGGTATTCATCAGATATTTTCCGTCTGTATAATCCAGTTCTTCTCCCAGCATGGTTCCGTCCAGATCAATAACCGCCTTTATACCGGGCGTTTCCCGCCCTATGGTAACCGCTGCCGCACCGCCGAGGGAATGCCCCATCAGCCCTGTCCGCTGTGTGTCTGCCAACCGGAAAGGCAAATCCGCCGTTTCCCGCCCGCATTCCTCTTCTATCCGGTCCAGCACAAAATTCATATCTTCCGTCCGAAGGTTTATCCAGGGCCTGTTGAGTGCAAAGACTTCCTCTTCTGGCATTCCTTCTTCGTTTACCCGGAATACATCGTTTATAAAATTTTTATCCGCCATTATTATCTGTCCGTCTTCCAGTTCTGAAAATATGGCATGATAGGGATGCTCCACACTGCATACCACATAGCCGTTACTTGCCAGCTCCATATAGGTGGAGTAATTGCTCATCCGATAGCCAAAGGCCCCATGTGAAAACACTACCAGCGGAAACTTCTCCTCCTTCTCCGTTGCCGGATACCAGAACTGTACCGCTACCTGCCTGAAAGATCCGTCATTCTGGAAGCTCTCCTCTCTGGTTTCATCCGTCCAGACATAGCTTGCCGTCTCACAGGCATAGCTTCCGGACACAGGAACCGGCTTCATGGGAGGGAATAAAACTACCGGGAGCAGACAGAACGCCAATACCAGCAGGCGGAGCACCGCTCTTCCGATCCCTGCCTTCTTCCTCCTTTTCCTGACTAAGGCATACCATGCCCCTGCCAGGTTCCACAAAAGAAATGCCGCCGGAAAAATACAGGAATTCCTCCAGCCCCATACTCCTATTATGGAAAACAGGAGAAACAGCAGCAGTTCTCCGAGGCCGAAGAGCAGCTGAAAACCCGGAAGTCTCCTTTTACTGTATACAAAAATCCCTTCTTTTATTGCTTCTGCAAGGAAAAAAGCACCGATAAACCAATAGATAACCATAGACGCCTCCTGTCCGGTATTTCCTGCGAAGACTTTCCAAGATTATTTGGGTTCAGCTTATATAAATGCCCGCAGGATTTTGACCTGCTGCAAGTATAGAACGGGAGCATTTTTTTCTCAATAAGAAGCAGGGCAGAATGCAGAAAAGGGCGGTGAAATGCATTGTCTGTTATCTTTTTTTCAGGATATCCAGGGTATGATGACTCGTGCCTATCAGATCACCGCGTTCACAGACTGCGAAATGATAACGCATGTAAAGAGCAAACATATCATCATCCATGCTGTCGATTACCGGACGCATGTAACCGGTAGGCCCATCCGTAGCCACCAGCATTAATCGTTCTGCATCTATGGTTACATCCAACTTTTCAATATCTTCTGTCCGCGCCAGATGAAACAGATCCTCCGGCTCAGACAGGATATGAAAATCCTGTTCGCAGGCAATAAGATTATTTTCCTAATACACAATATTCAGAATATAGATCTTATGAAAATGAGATAGACTTTCTTCATTTATTATGATACCATACTTATTAGTGATGGATTTGATTTTTTAACTTCTTTGTGAATTAAATGTGAATAGCGAAACTTCTGGCTTACTATTAAATTTGTATTCAATTATAAAAAGGAAGGACTGAACCTATGACACAAAACGAAAAGCTTGACTTAATTATAGAAAAAATAACAGGTATTGATCAGGATGTCAATGGCCTTAAACAGGATGTTGCTGAACTGAGGCAAGACATGACCGGTCTTAAACAGGATGTTTCTGAATTGAGGCAGGATGTTACTGTTCTTCAACAGAATGTGACTGATATTAAGGTTGATTTACAATGCCTTCACGCTGATGACCATATGATTCTTGATGAAATCGTACGTGTACATGGATTCTTGGAAAATCACATAAACGATGCGCAAAAACATACGGCATAAAAGTTTAAATTCGTATACTTAAGTACTAAAAGCAAATTTTTTTTCATTGCTGTCATTCTGATTTACCGGCTGTCATTAACCAAAAATAAGATCCCAGAGTACCTTACTTTTAAAATGTACTCTGGGATTTTCGTAATTACTAATGAAATTATAACTACCTGCAAAGGTCCTGTCAGCGATATCAGTTTTATTATCTACATCTGTTCTTTCAGTCTCTGCTGCGCAATCCAGTCAATGACAGCAGCCTGTTTCCCGCCGCAAATTACCGGCTGCCCATCGAAATCAAGCGTACACTGATTATTCAGCATAGGAATCCAGGCCCAGTGCCCTATATATGTATAGGGTGTACCGTCCTCATTAAAATACTGGCCGGTCTGGTCAGTGATATGATCCCAGAAAGTGAAATGGATATTTTTCCCTCCGGCAGCGATCAGCCTTTTATAGGTAGGAACCACACACTTGTCCGGAATAACCACCGGATCATCCTTTGAGTGGGTAAACCAGACAGGCTTTTGTGCGATATTCGCTATGTCCTTATCCGTTATAGCGCTGTCATCCAGAGCTTCGCACACCGGGAAGGCGGCCGCATATCTGCCGGGATTGCGGATCAACATTTTCATGGTCATGAAGCCACCGTTGGAATCTCCGCCCAGGTAAATCCGTTTTGTATCGATATCCTCATGTTCTTTGACGAAGTCTGCAATCAGACGCTCCAGGGGTTCCACATACATAGAGGAACCATCCTTTGTATATTCGCCGCTTCCATCATCCATCCACATGGTAGGCGCCTGGGGCGCCAGAAGATAAGCGCCGCCGAACAGCTTCTGGATTTCGGGCGAAATCAGGTTTACGACCTTATTTCCAGTCGCCGCGATTAATGGCTCTTTCCCGCCTTCCCCAGCGCCGTGCAGCCATATTAACAGCGGAACCTTATGAGCATCCGCTTCTTCAGGACGGTAATAGCAGTAGGCCAGAGGGACTTCGGGATCTTCGTGTACTGCAGTCTGCAGAAGTTCCCCGTAAATAAAGCGGTTCCCGCCGTTTTCGTCGAATACAAGGCCTTCCAGTGTATCCGCTCCGGTTTCTATGGGAACGAGCTGGACTATTTTATAAGCCGTATTTACGGTTACATTAAAATTTCCGTCAAAACGGATGATGGATCCAAGACCCTCTCTGGGATCGCAGTACATACAAAGTGTAATGTACTCTCCGTCTTCAACACAGCTGCCTTCTGCGTCCGATACATACAGATCTGTGATTCTCAGGGTTCCTTTCATGGAATCATCGGGCTTTTCCCCCATAAATACAGGCCAGGCAAAATCTTCTCCCGACATGGCGGTGCGCTTAACGGAAACCCGGAACTGATTTTCATTAAGCTTCGCGCCTTTCAGGCTTCTTCCCACATGCAATATCACTTTACTGATATGTGGGCCAAAATCAAATACCTCGGTTATTGTTTTATACTGTCTTCCCATCTCTTTTCTCCTTCATCCTTTATATTTTTATCCTTTTACACCGCCCAAAGTGATACCCTTTACAAAGTTTTTCTGAATAAACGGATAGATGACCACAATCGGCAGAATGCCCAGCGTTGCCATTGCCATACGTACGGATACGGAAGGAATTTCCGACAGTCCCTGATTCACATTCCCCACCTGGCTCGCATTCTGTGTCAGAGCGTTGATATTCTGCATCAGACGGTTTAAGAGGTTCTGAATGCTGTAGAGATCGGTCCTTTTTACCAAATAGATATAGCCGTTGTTCCAGTCATTCCAGTAGGCGATCCCGGCGAACATTCCTATCGTGGCGATGATCGGCTTTGACAAGGGAACCGCGATTTTTCTCATGGTCTGGAATTCACTCGCCCCATCAATATAAGCCGCTTCGAGAATTTCATCCGGCACACTGCTGACAAAATAGCTCTTCATCAGCAGGACATTAAATGCGTTCATCAATAAGGACGGAACCAGCAGAGCAAAAATGGTATCCTTAATATGGAAGACATTGGTATAGTTAATGTAGGTCGGTACAAGGCCGCCGTTAAAAAGCATAGTAAACACAACAAGGAACGTGAATATATTCCTGCCCGGCAGGCTTTTTTTAGCAAGGCCATAGGCGAGGCCGATGGTCAGAAGAAGGCTGCAGGCGGTTCCTGCCGTTGTGATCAGGAAGGAAATTCCGTATGCTTTCAGCACCATACCGCCATTGGAGGCGAACACCCATTTATAAGCATAGACGCTCCATTCTTTCGGGAAAAAAGAGTACCCGTCGCGCAGAAGCGCCCCATTGGAGGTCAGGGATGATATGACCATCAGAATAATAGGGATGACTGCCGCTGCCGACAGTACAAGCATGACAGCATGACCAACCGCGTTAAATATTTTATCTTCTCTTGTTTTCATAATCCATTACCTTCCTTTTTACCAGAGTGCGCTTTCATTATCAATCCTGCGCACGACCAAATTTGCAGCCAGAATCAGGATGAATCCGACGATGGACTGATATACACCGGCTGCGGCCGACATGGAAATATTGCCAAGCTGCAGAAGCCCGCGGTAGACGTATGTATCAATGGTCTGTGTTGTGGAATACAGCGCTCCCTGATTCATGGGAACCTGATAGAACAGCCCGAAGTCAGAGTAGAAAATACGTCCAATCGCCATCAGCGTCAGCATGATTATGGTAGGCTTAAGCATTGAGAGTGTTATGTATCGGATCTGCTGCATTTTCGTCGCCCCGTCAATCTGGGCCGATTCATAATAGGAACGATCAAAACCCATCAGAGTTGAAAGATAAATGATGCAGTTATAACCGATCGCTTTCCATGCGCTGACAAAAACAAGGATGAACGGCCAGTATTTGGGTTCGGAATACCAGTTGATCCCTTCTTTCCCGAACAAAGGCAGGATCGCGTTGTTCACAAAGCCATTTTCCACAGAAAGGAACGCGAATACCAGGTACCCCACGATAACGGAGGAAACGAGGTAAGGAAGTAAAATCAGGCTCTGGTAGGCTTTTTTTGCCCTGCCCCACATTTCGCTTAAGAGGATTGCGACAAAGATTGCAAGAATCGTATTGATCACGATGAAGGCCAGATTATAGCAGATCGTATTTCTCGTGATCACCCAGGCGTCGTTTGTCGTGAACAGGTATTCAAAATTTTTGAATCCAATCCAGTCACTTTTATAGATACCCTTTCTTGCATTATACTGTTTGAACGCTACAATCAGTCCCGGCAGAGGCATATAGTTATTAATGAACAGATAAACAAGCCCCGGAAGCATGATAAGGTAAATGGGGATATAGCGGCGGAACCTCCGCCATGTCATTTTGGTTCTGCGGTCTGTCCTGACCGCTTTCATTTTCTGCGCTTTAGACATCGTCATCGATACGCTCCTTTCGTTACCATAAGGCAGTCTGCCAAATATCCTGTCATTTTGCTGCAATATGGCGGCAGCAAAACACATTGCCGCTCACTGTATCCTGATTATAGCCTGCCTGCAGCGGCACAAAAAACAACAATCCTGACTTGTATTGGTATTATCCGGACATTGTAATCCGCATTTCTTGACAATTAAAATAGGAATGACTACACTGATAAAGTACTCTGTTGCAACAGAGCTGCACAAGGGGAGGTTCCGATGAAAAAGAAACTGCAGCAGTTATCTGTAAACACCTATACGCTTTTTCTGTTGTTTGTAGTTCTTCTGTTTTTTCTTGCGCTCATCGTCTTCCATAATTATAAAGCCACCTCCCTCCTGCTGAACCATGTGTACTATAACACACAGGACACTGTGGTTCTGTATCAAAAGCAGATCGATTCCGAGCTGGACCGGATAGAAACATATCTTTATACCGTTGCGATTGATAATGCGGATTATACGAACCTGATTTACAAGGACTTCGGTTCCACCTCCTGGTATAGTTCTCTTTATCATCTGAATAAAAATTTCAATGGCGCGCTGTCGGTGTATACGGCAGATGGATTTCTGTTTTATCTTCCTGCCAACGATACCTTTCTGTTCTCCAACCAGATCGCAAATATCAGTGTGGCTATGCAGAGCACACTTCGGAATGTGATTTCCGGGGATGATATTTTCCGGGACTGGGAAATCACAGAGATAAATGGCTCCTGTTATCTTGTCCGTTTTATTAATATAGGAGGGGCCCGCCTCGGTGCGCTGGTCGGCGTCAGTTCCCTGCTAGGTTCTCTCACAAACACGGATTCCGATGAGGTGGCCCTGTATCTCACCACCCCTGAAAATCGTTTGTACGGCCCGGGAACGGAATCCGTGGAATTGAATTTTGAAATTCTTACCGATACCTACGGGATTAAAAATATTGACGGTCAGAAAATGCTGATTGTACAGCAGCCTCTTTCTAACGGCGAACTTTATCTGACAAGAATGATACCCTACTCTGAAGTTCAGGCTCTGAACGCCTCCTTAAACCGTGATGCGTTTATTACGACGGCACTGTTTCTCAGCATCTGCCTATCCCTTGTCTTTTTTGTAAAAAGACAGATCATCCGGCCTGTCACAAATCTGACGAACGCCCTGGAGGATGTATCGGGCGGCAACCTGGAAAACCATATTTCCACGGCGGGGCAGCTCAAGGAATACCGCCAGATGTCAACCACCTTTAATGAAATGGTTACAGAAATAAAAAATCTGAAAATCGATGTCTACGAAGATAAGCTCCAGTATCAGGAGCTTGAAAATCAGTATTTAAAGCAGCAGATCACACCGCATTTCATGATCAACTGCCTGAATACGGCTTATCAGCTTTCGGAGCCGGAGCATCTGGATCTGTCACGTTCCATGCTTATGGATCTCAGCAGGCATCTGCGTTATACCCTGTCTTCCGGTCAAACCGTACCTCTGCATGAAGATCTGGATTTGGTAAAAAACTATGTGGAGATGTCAGGAATCCGTTATCCGGGCTGTCTGGCTCTTTATTCAAACTGCCCTGATGCATTCCGTCAGGCGGTTATTGTGCCGCTGCTCATTTTAAATTTCATTGAAAATACGATCAAATACGAAGTGGTGATGGGAAAAGTCCTGGAAATGCATATAGATATCACCTCGTATGAAACAAATGACGAAATCCGGCTGCATATCTGTATCTGGGATAACGGAAAGGGATTTTCTCCGAAAATGCTTGCCAGGATAACGGATCCCTCTTATCCATCGGCCGGTGATACCTCGCATATCGGAATAACAAATGTGATTTTCAGAATGCGTCATATTTTTCCTGACGCCCGGTTTGTATTCAGCAATCGTCCCGGTGAAGGAGCGCAGATAGATATTGAGTTCCCATATCAGCTGTATGAAGATACGGCAAAGCAGGGCCTGTAGAAAAGGGGAGGAAAAATGAATTTACTGATTGTGGATGATGAATATTACAGCGCGGAAGGCACCAAGAAAAAGATAGCGCAGAAAGGGCCGCTTTTTGACGAAATATTCTGTGCCTATAATATGACTCAGGCATTGGAATATCTTGCAGGTCACAGTGTTGCCATCATGATACTGGACATCGAAATGCCGGGAGGAAGCGGACTGGAGCTTTTGGATCATATCCGTCAGCAGGGATTGGATACCATCTGCATTTTTTTGACCGCTTATGCCAAGTTTGAATATATTTCAAAGGCAATGAGGCTGACCAGCATTGATTATCTGTTAAAGCCGGTGGCGGAAGAGGATCTTCTCACCGCGGTTGCAAAGGCGGTGAACCTATATCGTCAGCAGGCGAATGCAAAGCTGGAGACACAGCAGGCAAATTACTGGAAGGAAAGTGAGCTTTATCTGTGGGAGCTGTTCTGGCTGGATCTATCCGAAGGAGCTGTTTCCAACAGGAAAGAGGATATCATCAGCGAACTGAATTTGCGGAATCTGAATCCTGCCGCGGCCGATCTTTCTTATCTTGTTCTTTTAATCCAGTGTAACGGCATGGACAAACTCCCCGTGGAAAAAGACCTGCATGAATTTCTCCTGAAAAATATCGTACGGGAATATTTTTATAACAGAGAGGAAATCCCTGTGGCTGTGCGCCAAAGCAGACAATTTTATTTCCTGCCGCTGCCCGAAGCGGGACGCAGCAGAGAAGCGCTGCTGTCCCGGTGCGGGCAGGCGCTGACAGACTTTGTCCCCCGCTTCCCCAATACATTCAACTTTTATATCGCCGCTTCGGGCTGCAGGATTTCAGATTTTCAGGAAACCCTGAAAGGACTGCAGAATGCGGCTATAAAAAATGTATCCCGGGAAAATTATGTATTTGACCTTGCACAATACACGAATGCGGAGACCGCAGGATCCGATGTGGACTTTACCACAAAACGCTGGAGCGACCTGCTGCTGTCCCGTAAAATCAGAAATCTTCTGTCTGAAACGGATATGTTCCTGAATTCGCTGCAGCACTCCCACAGCATAACCCGGGATACCCTCTCCAATTTTTATTACAGCTTTCTGCAGACGCTGTTCAGCTGCATGGAGATTTCCAACGCAGATGCTCTCCCAATGTTTCAAAAACAGATCTCTCAGTTTTCCGTTGAGAAGGCCTGCTCGTCCGTACAGAACCTGCGGGAATGGGTCAGCGGAGTGCTGGAACAATATGAAGAATATATCACAAATGCATCGAATCAGGATGCTGCTGTCACTACGATAAAAAATTATATCCATTCACATCTGGAGCAGGATTTGACAAGGGAATCACTGGCGGCCATGGTATATCTTACACCGGATTATCTCTCTCATTTATTTAAACGTGAGACTGGCTTTTCACTGACCAATTATATTATTTATGAACGGATTGAAGAAGCCAAACGGATGCTGGCGGGGACAGATAAAAGTGTCAGCGAGATTGCCACCAGATGCGGTTTTCAGAATATATCTTACTTTTCCAGGCAGTTCAGGCGTTTTACAGGGGTAACGCCGAGGGAGTTCCGGGGATAGGGGTTCTGCATGATAATTCGAAAAAAGAGGACCGGTGAAGCTTTTTCTGCTTCATCAGTCCTCTTTTGGGGTTTTGTTCCGTCCTATCTGGCAGCAGCCCAGGCATCAAGCTGCGCCTGTTTTTCATCAATGATCTTCTGAAGGCCCGCATTGTTCATTTTTTCCAGCATTTCGGGAATTCCTACCTCCGGATCCACGAAGCCGTACTCCAGGCTTTTCTGATATTCTTCATATACGTTTGTAACCGAGGTCAGTTCTGTTGCGATTTTCGTGCTGTCAAAGGCAAAGCCCAGGGCAGGGGATTTAATGGCTTCATTATTAAAGGTTTCCGTCCGTTCCCACAGATCCGCAGTATTTCCTACCAGGACCGTACTGGCGAACTGATTGGGATACAGCCAGTTCAATGTAGAGTAGGTATCCGGGCTTGAGCCAGCGTTGGCATCCAGGAAACCATCTTCCGTGATTTCATAATGTACCCCTTCAATTCCGTAAATAATAAGGTCCGCCAGCTGGGGATTGGTATACAGTTCATTCAACAGAATCATAGAGGCTTTGGGATTTGCCGTAGTTATGGGCATAACCCAGGGATAGCTTGATATGGAAGAGGAAGAAATATAATCCTCCCTGGTCTGGAAGATAGTCATATCCCGCCCGTCACCGGTGGATTCCTGAACCTTGCTGCCCGGTTTGCCACCGGTGCCATATGCCATCAGAACATTTTCCTTTACCAGAGTGCCCACATTTGTGGTATCCGCCGCGGCATCCTTGCTTATATAGCCAAGCTGATTCCAGTTATATACTCTCTTACAGAAATTCATATATTCATCGGACTCAAACAGATTTATAATCTTAAGCTCATCACTTGTTCCCAGAAGGACACCAAAGTTATTTCCGCCAATCTGATCGATCATGGTCTGCTGAACCAGGTCATTTGCCGCAGGGCGGTATACCTCAAGATTAGGATACTGGGCATGCAGCTTTGCAAAAATATCATTCAGCTCATCTTCCGTAATTTTAATGATTTCGCCGGCATCTGCAGGGGCTTCATAGCCAACCGCATCCAGATATTCGGTACCTACCGCAATACAGCCGCGGCCTGCCGCATAATCACGGGTATTAGTGAGGCCATAGAGAACTCCGCCGACCCGGCAGGCATCAATATATTCCTGGCCGAGTACATCGATGATCCCCTGGCCATAGGTCTGAAGCAGCTCATCCTCTTCCAGATCCATCAGATAACCCTGGTTTACCATATTGGAATAGCTTGAAAACAATGTACTCAGGACATCAATCTGTTCCCCGCTGGAAAGCGCAAGCGTCATATTCTGCTTATAGGAGCCGGAATCACTGATCTGGAATTCCACCTCAATATTATATTTCTCTCTTAAAATCTCATTCACTTTTTCCGTGACCATCTCCGTATCCGCAGGCGCGCCTGTCCATGTAGGAAAGGCCACAATCAAATGCTGCAGTTCTTCAAAATAAAGATCCCCTGCCGCCGCATCCGCAGCTTCTGAACTGCCTGAATCCGCCGCTTCAGATTGCCCGGATGCTGCAGAAGGACTGTCTGTACCGGCCAAACTGCTGCCGCCATTGCCGCCGCAGGCAGTAAGGCCGGCTGTCATCATGGCTGCGAGCATGAATGCTAACACTTTCTTTTTCATATCATTTTCCTCTCTTTCTTAATTGCACTGTGAAATCGTTCTTCTGATGTTACATTCATTTTATGGGAAGCATTCCTTTGAAAAAAGAACGATTCTGCTGTCAATTGACACAATACTGTCAAAAGGAAACAGTTTTGTTCTGTTTTCATGGCGGCATCATTTTTATAATTAAAGTATCATTTACACAACCTTCGC
>ERZ826764.1595-NODE-1595-length-25877-cov-3.439238_pt1 | contig 25877 bp, 18 predicted proteins | sample MGYA00519870_ERZ826764 | MGnify/ENA primary metagenome ERZ826764 (study PRJEB31778, sample SAMEA3449239) | human gut metagenome | biome: human gut; feature: human-associated habitat; material: faeces | place: United Kingdom | collected 2010/2012 ...
GGCCGTCGACGAATATTTCCCCACGCCGGACAGAAAGTCCGACCTGCCCTTCCTTATGCCTGTTGAGGACGTGTTCTCCATCACCGGCCGCGGCACCGTTGCCACCGGCAGAGTGGAAAGAGGCACCGTCAAGATGTCCGACGAAGTCGAAATTGTCGGTCTGAAGCCGCAGGTCTCCAAGACCGTCATTACCGGCATCGAGATGTTCCGTAAGCTGCTTGACTTCGCTGAGGCCGGCGACAACATCGGCTGCCTGCTCAGAGGTATCCAGAAGACCGATATCGAAAGAGGTCAGGTTCTTGCGAAGCCCGGCTCGATCAAGCCGCACACCAAGTTTGTCGGTCAGGTCTACGTGCTGACCGAGAAGGAAGGCGGCCGTCATAAGCCCTTCTTCTCCAACTACCGTCCGCAGTTCTACTTCAGAACGACCGACGTTACCGGCGTCATCACGCTCCCTGAGAACGTGGAGATGTGCCGTCCCGGCGACCACGTCGATATGACCGTCGAGCTCATTGCGCCGATCGCGATTGAGAAGGGTCTCCGCTTCGCTATCCGCGAGGGCGGCAGAACCGTCGGCTCGGGCGTCGTTGCGGAGATTGTCGAGTAATCGCCGCAGGTTCAATTTTATATTTCAGCTTCGGGGCAGGGTGTAATTCCCTACCGGCAGTATAGTCTGCGAGCGGCTTTGCCGCATGAATGGGTGAAATTCCCATACCGACAGTTAAAGTCTGGATGGAAGAAGCGAACGACTTCGGTTGGAAAGGGTCCCCGTGTGTATGGGGGCCCTTTTTTGTCCTTTGTGCGGTGCAGGTGAAAAGCCTGTTGCAGCCGCCGCTTTCCGGCGCTGCGGCTTTTTGTACGAAAAACGCATGAAAACCGGCTTGGAAAAAAATCCAACATAACTGATTATGCTCAGTTTTTGGTACGGTTTTGTATTGCGTTTCCGTATAAAGTGCCGTCAGAGGCGCTTACCTTTCGCAAACTCCCTTCCGTTCCCGAATATCCGGTATTATAATACGATTTCTTGCGCAAACGATTCGATCAACCGCGGCAAATGCCGTAGTTTGCAAATCCTTTTGGACTTGCAGGAAATCGGTATTGTACGGCGTATTTCCCCAACGCGTTGTCCGGGGCGTCATACGCAAAAGCGAATGGCGGATGAAAATGCTTTCGCATTTTCATCAAATATAAGTATAATGGAAGGACTCTGATTACTTATGCAAATGCAAAACATCAAAAAGCTCTCGTTTTCCGCCGTCATCTGCGCGCTGGCTGTCGTCGCCGTGCTCGCGGTGCATTTTCCGATTTTTGCGGTGGCGGCTCCGTTTTTGGAGTATGATCCGGGTGATATTTTCGTGCTGGTGGCCGGTCTGCTGCTCGGTCCATGGTGGGGGCTTGGCATTACGCTGGTCGCTTCGCTTGTACAGGGCGTGACCGTAAGCGCAGCCAGTGGGCTTTACGGAATCCTGATGCATATTATCTCCACCGGTACGCTTGTTCTGGTCGCCACGTTTGTCAAGCGGCTGTTCAAGAGCCGACTGAGTTCTGAGCTGTCTGTCGCCTGTGGCGTGTTGGCCGCCACCGCTGTTATGTTGGGCGCAAACATGGTTATCACGCCTGCGTTTATGGGCGTTTCCGTCGAGGCGGTGCGCGATATGCTGCTGCCGGTGATTCTGCCGTTCAACCTCATCAAGCTCGCCGCCAACGGCATTCTTGCCTGCGCGCTCTATCGTGCCGTCCGCGTGCCGCTTTCCCGCCTGCTTTGAAACGGAAAGTTTGTAAAGCCTATTGACAAACAGGATGATTAATGGTACAATAGAGAAAACTGAACAGTATTCTTATCAAGAGTGGTGGAGGGACCTGCCCTGTGAAGCCCGACAACCTGCGCGCCGGATTGCTTGCGCAAGGTGTTAAATCAGCGACCGTGATCGGCAGATGAGAAGGTATATATTTTGATGATAGATATCCTTTCGGCGCTCTGCCGGAAGGATATTTTGTTTTGTGTAAAAAGGAGAATGCAACAAATGATCAAAAAGTTTTTCACCAGTGAGTCTGTAACCGAAGGACATCCCGATAAAATATGCGATCAGATCTCGGATGCGGTGCTGGACGCGATCCTTGCCAAGGATCCGAACGCGCGCGTTGCCTGTGAGACGGCTGCTACAACGGGGATGATCCTTGTTATGGGCGAGATTACTACCTCTACCTATGTGGATATTCCCACGATTGCGCGGGAGACCATCCGTGAAATCGGCTATGACAGCTCGGAGAAGGGCTTTGACTGCAATACCTGCGCCGTCCTTACCGCTATCCACGAGCAGTCCCCCGATATTGCGCTCGGCGTAGATAAGGCGCTTGAAGCCAAGGAGGGCGTCATCGCTGATGCGTATGACACCGGCGCAGGCGATCAGGGTATGGTCTTCGGCTACGCCTGTAACGAGACGCCCGAACTGATGCCTCTGCCCATTTCGCTGGCCCAGAAACTTGCCAAGAAGCTCACCGAGGTACGCAAGAGCGGCGTTCTTCCCTATCTGCGTGCAGACGGAAAAACGCAGGTCACCGTCGAATATCACGACGATAAGCCCGTCCGCATCGACTCGGTGGTCATCTCCTCTCAGCATTCGGAAGAGGTCACGCTTGAACAGATCCGCGAGGACGTCATCCGTGAGGTCGTCACGCCGACGCTGCCCGCGCTGTACATCGATGACGATACCAAATTCTATGTCAACCCGACCGGGCGCTTCGTTGTCGGCGGGCCGAAGGGCGACAGCGGTCTGACCGGCCGCAAGATCATCGTCGATACCTACGGCGGTTACGCCTGCCACGGCGGCGGCGCCTTCAGCGGCAAGGACCCGACCAAGGTCGACCGCAGCGCTGCTTATATGGCGCGCTACGCGGCTAAAAACATTGTCGCCGCGGGACTGGCCGATAAGTGCGAGATCCAGATCGCTTACGCCATCGGGGTGGCGCGTCCGCTCTCGGTGTTTGTCAACACCTTCGGCACCGGCAAGGCCGCTGATGACGCCATTGCCCGCGCCGTCTGCAAGGTCATCGACCTGCGTCCCGCCGCCATCATCGAAAAGCTGGATCTTCGCCGCCCAATTTATAAGGCGCTCGCCGCATACGGTCACTTCGGCCGCGAGGAGCTGGGTGTGAGCTGGGAAAAGACCGATTGTGCCGCCGAACTTGTCGCTGCGGTCAACGAATAATACGGATTCGTCGAGAGCCGGCATACGCTGCCGGCTCTCAAATTTTTTGAATTTGCTATTGCAAAAATGTTGGATGTATGATAGAATAAAATGTAGGGAAATCGCAGTTCCTGATGCTGCAGGTAAGACAACATAAAAAAGGAGAAAGAAAGAATGCGTACAAAGAAATGGGCTGTCGCGTTGCTTGCGGTGGCGCTGATGCTCTGCCTTCTGCCTACGGCTGCGTTCGCAGCGGGGAATAACCTCGTCTGGCTGAACAATGCCTGGCTCAGCGAGGGCGAGACGACCATCGGCGAAGGCAAGGTCACATTGGATGCGGAAAACAAGACGCTGACGCTGGAGAATGTCGCGCTCACAAGCTGGGTGGATATTGAGACAGATGGCTTCACTCTCATTGCCAAGGGTACAAACTCGATTATACCCAGCAATAATAACGAGCTCGGATTGTATGTTCGTCAGGGCTCGCTGAAAATCGTGCTGGAGGAGAGTGCTTCGCTCACCATCTCCGCTGAAACCTCGAATGCTATCTATATTCCGTCCGGCGACTTGAACGTGTCCGGCGCCGGCACGCTGACGCTGGAGACCGACGGTGAAATTTACGATGAAGATGCAGAAGAGGTTTACCGTTGGCCTACGCTGTACGTGGGAGGGGATGTCACGATAGAGGACGCGACGCTCAACATCACGGGCAATCAGGTCGGGCTGTTCACGGAAATTTATGATGAGGTCGAAGATGAATCCACGCCCACGGAGATCACTATGCGCAACGCGACGGTGAACATCGACGTTACTGCCGGTACGAATCAGGCGGTTTTCTGCGCGCTGGGCAGCGTCACGATTGAGGACACGGCTCTGACGACGAAGACGAAGGTGACGTCGGAGGAGATTGAGGGCTATGGCTTGTATGTGGTCGGGCCAATCCTTATCAAGGGAGAAAAAACGGATATCAAGCACACCGGCGCTGTCGGTTTTGACGCTGATTCGATTACAATCGAGAGCGGCAAGGTTGACGTCAAGTCCAACGGTACGGCGCTGCTCGGCTACAACGGCGTGACCATCACCGGCGGCACTGTCAAGGCGGAATCGGAGGACAGCTATGCGATTCTCGGCACGAAAGGGCTCGTTTCCGTTACGGGCGCTTCGACCGAGGTCACCGCGATTACCGGCTCGGAGGTCTATGCTGCCATCAGCAACGCGAATAACCCTTCCAACCCGGATTTCGGCGACGGCGGTATTCACCTTGATGCGAAAATCACTGTTGAGGGTAAGAATCTGATCGTCGGCGTGAAGAAGGATGCTGAAGCAGCCATCACGCTGGGCGAAGATTTTGAAATTGCCGGTGCGACGCTTAAGAGCGAGAGCCTCAGCAGCACGAAAACCAAGACCTATTTTGTGGATGAAGAAGGCAATGCGCTGACCGGCTCGGCTGTTGTCTGCAAGCACACCTTTGGCGAGACGCCGACTTGGACGTGGGCAGAGGACGGCTCCTCGGCTACGGCTTCGTTCCCCTGCACCGAGAGCGGCGATTATACGGAGGTCGTCAATGCGACGATCACCAGCGAGACGACGCCTGCGACCTGCATCGCGGCGGGCAAGACCGTTTACACCGCGAAGGTCACCTTCGGCGGTAAGGAATATTCCGATGTTAAGGAAATCACCCTTGCCATCGATGAGGATGCGCACGGTGAAACCGAACTGAAGAATGCGAAGGAAGCGACCTGCACCGAGAAGGGCTATACCGGCGACAAGGTCTGCAAGGACTGCGGCAAAGTCGCAGAGGCCGGTGAAGAAATCCCGATGAAGGAACACACGTTTGTCAACGGCAAGTGTGAAGTCTGCGGTGCGGATGATCCGAATTATGTGCCGGATACCTCGTCTGATGATACTTCGTCCGATGTGTCCTCGGATACTCCGTCTGATGATGCTTCGTCCGACGATGCTTCGTCTGTTGCCTCGAGCGGCACGGACAGCAGCGAGACGCCCGATACGGGCAGCTCAAGCGCTCTGATCTGGCTCCTGCTGGCTGCTGCCTGCGTGGGCGGAACGGTGCTTGTGCTTCGTAAGAGAAACGCGTAAGTAAATCGCGCATAAAAGGATAAAAAACTCCCGATTCCGAAACCGGAATCGGGAGTTTTTGCATCGTCATCCAAGCGAAGCGCAGGAGCGGGGTCATAAAGCAATATCGGGGTTCGTCCTTTAGGCAGAACTTCCTGCTCGGGTCTGCCGTCCCGCATAAAAATGCTGAGTATCCGCTGCAATCAAAAAGCCGGTGCAGGAATTGCATCCCTGCACCGGCTTTGGGTTTATTCGGATTCTGAGGACGTTTTTTCGAGGTTGGGGGCGTCTTTGGATGCAAAATACACGCCGATGGAGTCGGAGATGCGCTTTTCCAACGCCTCCTGTCCGTATTTATCGACCTCGGTTTTATCCTTTTCTCCGTGGGTCAGGCAGCCGGCACCGCCGATACAGCCGCCCACGCAGGCCATCCCCTCGATGAAGTTGTTGGGGAGCACGTTCTTCGACGCACGGAACAGGGCCGCACGGCACTGCTCGATGCCGTCGCACGAGATGGGGCGGTATTCGAAGGTTTTGTCCAGCCCACGCTCGATGAGCGCCTGCCGAACCGCGTCGGTCAAGCCGCCGCTGCGGGCGAAAATGCGTCCGAAATAGGAGGCGTTGTCCAGAATCGTTTCAGGCAGTGATTCGATGACGAGGTCGCGGCTGTCAAACAGCGCCTGCAGCTCTTCAAACGTGATGACACTGTCGATGTACGGCCGCACGCGCTCCTTCTGAAATTCAGCCTTCTTTGCTGTACAGGGACCGATGAATACGACGCGCGCGTCCGGGTCAGTTTCCTTGATATACTTGGAGATGGTCGCGACAGGGGAGAGGTTGTGGGAGATGTGCTGCTTCAGCGACGGGAATGCCTTTTCAATGTAGTCCACGAATGCCGGGCAGCAGGAGGAAGTGAGAAAGCCCTTGTCCGCCAGCTCCTTGGCCTCGGTGTAGGCGACCATATCCGCGCCGAGCGCGGCTTCTACGACGTGGTGGAAGCCGAGCCGCTCGATGCCGGTGATGACCTGTCCGAGCTTTGCATAGGAGAACTGGCTGGAGATGGAGGGCGCGACGACGGCGTACAGCCGGTATTTGGTATTGCCCTCACTGCCTTTGATAAGGTTGACGACGTCCAGTATATACGATTTGTCCGTGATGGCGCCGAAAGGGCACTGATATACGCAGGCGCCGCAGGCGATACATTTGTCGTTGTCAATCGAAGCCGCAAGCGTTTTTTCGTCCCGGGAGATGGCTTTGACCTTACAGGCGTTTTCGCAGGGGCGCTTGTGGTTGGTAATCGCGCTGTAGGGGCAGACCTTGGCGCAGGCGCCGCACTCGACGCATTTTTCTTTGTCGATGACGGCGCGCTGGTGCTTGTCGAAGCTGATGGCACCGCGCTTGCAGACGTCCTCGCAGCGGTGTGCGATACAGCCGCGGCAGGACTCGGTGACAGTATAGCCGCTCACCGGGCATTCGTCGCAGGCGATGTCGATGACCTCGATGACGTTGGGGTTCTCCTTGTTGCCGCCGAGCGCCATGCGGATGCGTTCGCCGACGATGGCGCGCTCCTTGTAAATGCAGCAGCGCATCGTCGCCTCCGGTCCCTTGACGATCATCTTGGGAATCTCGGTGTAGCAGTCGAGCAGTCTGTCTTCGAAAGCCAGCCGCGCGACTTCACGAAGGACTTTGTATTTCAGAAGCTGTACCTTGGTATCGAACTTTCTCATAGGTGTAATCGCTTGCTTTCGCAGCGCGAAAGCTTCCTCCTTGGAATCTGTGAGTGCCCGCCTGCTTCGGCAGGGCTCGTTTGTGGTGCGGATTAGAAATAGCTGACCTTGATGCGTTTGCCCATCTTCCGCAGCGCCTCGGACAAACCGTCTACGAGCCGCATTTTGATGCTGAAATTGATGGGCAGATCGGGGTTTTGGTGCGCGGGATTGACCGCACGTCCGACAAAAAAGTTGATGTCGGTCGCGTCCTCGAACAGCATTCGTGCGATGAGCGAGGCGCCGTCTCGTTTATAGCTCCAGTCGGCAAAGAACTTGTTGTCGGCCAGATAGCTCTCGGCGTAGGTCAGGACGCGGTTGATGGTGATGACGCCCTCCGTAACCAAATCCACGCCCTCGATGGTCGCGGTCGGCGGGATTTCGGGGTCGAGGTATTCCAGGTTCGCCTTGACCTCTTTGCCTAAAAACTTCCCGGCGAGCGTGCTTGTCGTGCCGCCGCAAACGATATGCTTGCCGCTCTTGGCGAAAAAGAGCGACATCATTTTGTTGACGTCCGCAGGGTCGGCGGGCGGACCGATCATCAGGTTCACGCTCTGGCGCGGGCGGATTTTGACTGCGCAGACGGTGGTGTCGTCTCCCGGCTTGCCGCCGTAAAGGCGCTCGCATTCATCCAGCAGAAGCGTGGCGAGCGTTTTGGCCGTAAAGTCGGGGTTGTACATCTTCTCCATATAGTCGATGATGTTCTCGCGCTGCCATCCGAAGTTCAGCTCCAGTCCCACACCGGCGTGGATGCAGCCGTCGCTCATCGCGATAAGCACGTCGCCTTCGCGCAGTACGAGACGGGACTTATAAATGACCTTGTTTTCAATGGTCATACTCGATTCGGGCAACGGAAGATACTTTCCGTCCCGCAGGACGATGACATGCGGGTTATCGTACTGGATGATTTCCGCTTCATTGTTCCCGAGGATTCGGATAATCGTAAACGTGGAGTAGGCAACATTGCGGATCTTGCAGACCGGCAGCGTCGCGGCAATGGTCGCTACGCAGTCCTCGATGCTCATACCGCCGGCGACCATCGTGGAGATGATTTTCGACGTGAGCGTGGAAAGGATGTTGGCCTTCACCCCGCTGCCGAGGCCGTCGGCCAGCACAATGACCTCGTCGTCCTCGTTCGGGGAGACGCACTGCACGCGGTCGCCGCAGAGCGTCTCGCCGTCTTTGTTCAGGCTGTGGTAGCCGATGTCGCAGAACAGGTCATTCATCGGTCAGCGACTCCTTGAGCTTTGTCAGCGCGATTTTCGTTTCGGCCGTCGTCTCGCCGAGCAGCGAGGCAATCTCCTGCACGGCGCGCATCTGCTTTTCGATAACCTTGTCGGTGATCTCGATCGTGCTGCGGCTGATGCTTTCTTTGCGCTCGCGCGCGTTTTCCTCGTCGGTGATGTCGCGCATGATTGCCATAATGATGTGGTAGGCCTTGTCATAGATTACCGTCTGCTCGACGTAGCGCTTGTATTCGGCCAGATAAACGCGCTTGCCGCGAATGGACCGGCCGGTCTCCATGACCTCCAAAAAGGGCTGCGGATCAAGCACGCGCACGACCTGACCGCCGAGGATGTCCTGCGCGCCGCTGAGGTTGAGCATCGCGCAGGCGGCGGCGTTGAGCTGCTGGACCTCAAGCGCTTCGTTTAGGACAATGATGCCGTTGGGCGTGTTTTTGATGATTTTGTCCGAAAAATTCTCGGCCTTTTCCTTCAGATAGGGCAGGCACATCGAGATTTCCGCCTTGCCGTTGAGGACGGCGACGGCCTTGTCGCGGCAGGTGTTGTAGCCGCAGCTCCCGCAGTTCAGCTCGTCCTCGGGCTTGGTCTTGCCCATCTGGCGCAGGATCTCCTCGATCGCCTTCGAGCCGGGCATCGTCCGATGGACGCCAATGTAGCTGTGCGGCTTGGAAAGGGCGTCCGCGTCGGGCGTATCGATGGTGAAATCGCCATCCGGCGCGTAGCGGTCGACCGCCGCTGTCCCGCGCACGGCGCTGCCGTGTCTGTCCATCGCCGGACCGCCGACGCAGCTTCCCACGCAGGCGGACATCTCGATAAAGCACTTTTTCAGGCCGCCTTCACAGATTTCACGCAGCGCGCGGACACAGTTGTCGATGCCGTCTACGGTTATGTAGGTGTAATCAGCCGCGCGGCGCTCCATTGAGCGGAGAATTCCGCCCGTTGTCGGAAACAGGCGCGCCTTGCCGCCGGCTTCGGCGTCCGGTTCGGGCTCGACAGCGACGCCTGCGCCGTTCATCCACTCGGTCAGCTCCTCAAAGGTCAGTGCGTAATCGACGATACCGGGGTATTGTGCCGCCTCGTCCTTCTTGGAAATGCAGGGACCGATGAACACGGCTGCAGCGTTCGGATGCGCGGCCTTGATCGATTTGCAGTGTGCCTGCATCGGGGAAAGCACCGGCGCCAGGCAGCCGATTGCCTGCGGGAAATATTTACGGATGAGCAGGTTGACCGTGTGGCAGCAGGAGGAGATGATCACGTCGTCGGTCCCGCGCTCGCACATCTCGTCGTAGAGCGTTTTGACCGACGTCGCGCCGATTGCCGTCTCCGAGGCGCCCGCAAAGCCCAGCGCGCGCAGGGCTTTGTCCATACCGGCAATGGTCGCGCCCGGATAGTTGGCTACGAACGAGGGCGCGACGCTTGCGTACACCGGCTTCCCGGCGGCGATCAGCTCGCGGACGGCGCCGGTGTCGTTGCGGATCTCCTTGGCATTCTGCGGACATACGACAAAGCACTGGCCGCAGAGAATGCACTCGTCCTCAATGATGTGCGCCTGATTGTTCTGGAATTTGATCGACTTCACCGGACATTGGCGGATGCACTTATAGCAGTTCTTGCAGTTGGATTTTTTGAGTCTGAGATATTCATTCATTTTCCGTTGCGCTCCCTGTCGGCCTTTGTCTCGGCTTTGCGCTGGAATTTGGCGGCTTCAACGATAAACCGTTCGTGGGTACCCTCGCCGATGAGGCCGTATTCGTCCGAAACGGACAGCGAAAAGACCAGCCGGCGGTTTTCGACGGCGGTGAGCGTGCTGCGGCAGGTGACCGCCATCCCGACCGGCGTGGCGGCGATATGCCGGATGTCCAGCGCGGTGCCGACGGTCGTCGCGCCCTCCTCAAGGAAGGGCGCGACACTGTCCAGAGCCGTTTTTTCCATCAGCGCGGCCATCGCGGGGGTGGCAAACACGCGCAGCGAACCGCTGCCGACCGAAGCGGCCGTATCGTTTTCGGTCACGGTCAGGCGGCCTTCGCCTTCGAGCCCTGCGTGCAGCATCAGCCGACCCTCCCGAGTATGTATTTGGCGAAAAAGGCGTCGAAATTCTCCGGACAGATGCCGCAGACGACCTCGTCGTCCACCTTGACGGACACGCCGTCCGTGCATTTGCCCAGACAGAAGGCGGCGCCCAGTTCCACCTTGTCCCCAAGCCCGTGGGCCTTCACCGCTTCGGTCAAGAGGCTGATGATCTTATAAGAGCCTTTGAGGTGGCAGGAAGAGCCCACGCAAACGTTTACTATCATAAAAACGGACCTCCGGAAATTTCCTTTTACTGAACCCCAATGAAAAATGTGCAATAAACCGGGCACAATCAGATTTTGCGAAGGTTTTGCCTACAGTTTTTATTGGGGTTTCCTATTCCTTGTTTATTCGTAATCGACAACGTTTGTCCAGCCGAGGAGGAACTCGCGCTCCTCCGGCTTGCCCTTGACCGACTGCGAGGCGGCGACGATCGGCAGCCACTGCTGCACGTACTGCTTGGCGGTGTCGGTCTTGCGGCAGAAGAGGTTGAGGTATTTCTCGGCCAGCGCGTCCTTCTTCTCCAGCTTGAACAGGAGATAGGTGCGCGCCACATCGGCGGAAGCGTTGCCCTGCGTCGCGTGGGACCAGTCAATCACGAACGGCTTGCCCTCCGGCGTGATGATGATGTTGGAGGGGTTGTAGTCGCCGTGGCAGACCTTCACATGCGTGGGCATGCTGTCCAGCCGCATATGGAGCTCGTAGCGCGTGGTCGCATCCAGCGTGGTCTCGGAAATCTTGCGGTGCATTTTGTCCTTGAGCTTATTCAGCAGAGGCGCGGTCTTGCCGTGGATTTCAATTTGAAGGTCGACGAACAGCTCGAGGTATTCGTCTTCCTTTTCGGGATGCTTCTCCATCAGCGAGCTGAGCGTCTCGCCTTCGATGAAATCGGAGACGATGGCCCATTTCCCGTCCGCCTTGCAGACCTCGTTGACCTTGGGAATGTTCAATCCCGTTTCCTCCACGCGCGCCTGATTGAGCGCTTCGTTGAGGACGTTGGCTTTTGAGAAGCTGCTCTCAAACAGCTTGATGGCCAGATCGCCGTCGCGGTAGACGGTCTTCTCGGCTCTTTTTGCGATCACGTTGTCGAGTTTCATCGTTACCTTATTCTCCTTTATGCCTTTATTCGCCGTAGTAGGCTTTCAGATACATTTCCTTGATTTCAGAAACAAGCGGATAGCGGGGGTTTGCTCCCGTGCACTGGTCGTCGAACGCCTGCAGCGCCATTTCGTCGAGACGGTCGAGGAAGTCTTTTTCGTCGATGCCGTATTCCTTGATCGAGCTCTTGATGCCGATTTTCTTTTTGAGGTTTTCGATTTCCTTGATGAGATTCTCCACCTTTTCGGCGTCGTCCTTGCCTTTCAGGCCGATGTAATCAGCCACCTCGGCGTAGCGCGCGCGGGTGTGCGGATACTCGTACTGCGGGAAGGTGCCCATTTTCGGCGGAACCTCTTCGGCGTTGAAGCGGATGACATGGGAAATCATCAGTGCATTGGCAACGCCGTGCGGCAGGTGATGGAATGCGCCCAGCTTGTGCGCCATCGAGTGGCAGACGCCCAGGAACGCATTGGCAAACGCCATACCGGCCATCGTGGAAGCATTGGCCATTTTTTCTCGGGCCTCGGGATCGTTGGCGCCGTTGTCATAGCAGCGCGGCAGGTAGTTGAACACGCTCTTGGCGGCCATCAGCGCCAGGCTGTCGGTATAGTCGGTCGCCATCATCGAAGCGTAGGCTTCGAGGGCATGCGTAAGCACGTCGATACCCGATGCGCTCGTCAGGCCCTTGGGCATCGTCATCATCAGGTCGGCGTCGACGATGGCCATATTCGGCAGCAGCTCATAGTCGGCAAGCGGATACTTCACACCGGTCGTCTCATCGGTGATGACGGCAAAGGGCGTGACTTCGCTGCCGGTGCCGGCAGAGGTCGGGATGGCGATGAAGTAAGCTTTTTCACCCATTTTCGGGAAGGTATACACCCTCTTGCGGATATCCATAAAGCGCATCGCCATATCGAGGAAGTCCACCTCGGGATGCTCGTACATCACCCACATGATCTTGGCCGCGTCCATTGCGGAGCCGCCGCCGAGGGCGATGATGCAGTCGGGCTCGAAGGCGGCCATCTGCTTGGCGCCTTCCTTCGCGCTGGCAAGGGACGGGTCGGGTGCGACGTTGTAGAAAGTGGTATATTTGATATCCATCTCGTCCAGCTTGTCGGTGATGCCCTTCGTGTAGCCGTTGTTGTAGAGGAAGCTGTCGGTGACGATGAAGGCCTTCTTCTTGCCCATCACGCTCTTCAGCTCGTCCAATGCGACGGGCAGGCAGCCTTTCTTAATATAGACCTTGGACGGGGTTCTGAACCAGAGCATGTTTTCTCTCCTCTCGGCGACTGTTTTGATGTTGACCAGATGCTTGATGCCCACGTTCTCGGACACCGAGTTGCCGCCCCACGAGCCGCAGCCGAGGGTCAGCGAGGGCGCAAGCTTGAAGTTGTACAGGTCGCCGATGCCGCCCTGCGAGGACGGGGTGTTGACGAGAATGCGGCAGGTTTTCATACGCGCGCCGAATTCGTCGATCTTTTCCCTTTCGGTGACGGGGTTGACGTAGAGCGCGGCGGTGTGGCCGAAGCCGCCGTCTGCGATGAGGCGGTCTGCTTTATCAAGCGCGTCCTTGAAGCTCTTGGCCTTGTACATCGCGAGCACGGGGGAGAGCTTTTCGTGCGCAAATTCTTCCGAGATATCGACCGACTCGACCTCGCCGATGAGGATTTTGGTCGTTTCGGGCACGGTCACGCCGGCAAGCGAAGCGATGGTGGGTGCCTTTTGACCGACGATTTTGGCGTTGAGTGCACCGTTGATGATGATGGTCTTGCGAACCTTCTCTGTCTCGTCCTTGCTGAGGAAGTAGCAGCCGCGCGCGGCAAACTCGGCCTTGACCTTGTCGTAGATCTTGTCGCTGACGATCACCGACTGCTCGGAGGCGCAGATCATGCCGTTGTCAAAGGTCTTGGAGTGGACGATCGAGTTGACGGCCAGCAGGATGTCGGCCGACTCATCGATGATGGCGGGCGTATTGCCGGCGCCGACGCCGAGCGCAGGCTTGCCGGAGGAATAAGCCGCCTTGACCATACCGGGACCGCCGGTAGCAAGGATGGTGTCGGCCTCCTTCATGATCATATTGGTCAGTTCAAGAGAAGGCACGTCGATCCAGCCGATGATGTTCTTCGGCGCGCCGGCGGCGACGGCCGCGTCCAGCACGACCTTCGCGGCCGCGATGGTCGACAGCTTTGCTCTCGGGTGCGGGCTGATGATGATGCCGTTGCGCGTTTTCAGCGAAATGAGGGTTTTGAAGATTGCGGTGGAGGTGGGGTTGGTCGTCGGGATGACGGCCGCGATAAGACCGAGCGGCTCGGCAATCTTCTTGATGCCGAAGGCCTTGTCCTCCTCGATCACACCGCAGGTCCTGGCGTTTTTATAGGCGTTGTAAATGTATTCGGCTGCGTAGTGGTTTTTGATTACCTTGTCCTCAACGACGCCCATACCGGTTTCCTCGACCGCCATCTGCGCAAGCGGGATGCGCTGCTGGTTGGCGGCAAGAGCGGCGGCCTTGAAAATTTCGTCCACCTGCTCCTGCGTGTAGGTGGCGAATTTTGCCTGCGCCTCTCTGACCTCGGCGATCTTTCTTTCCAACGCCTCCGCGTTGTCGACTGTGTAGTTCTTCTGCATTTTCCCTGATCCTTTCGAAATGTTTATGATGATTCTTTTTTACCTGATTAGCCGTTCAACCGCTGTGAGAGGTGGTTGCACAGCAGCGCCAGCGACGACGCCATGTTCTCATTCTGCACGAGAATGCCCTCCGGCACGCGAAGCACCGTCGGTGCAAAGTTCCAAATCGCGCGCACGCCCGCCTCGACGAGCCTGTCGCAGACCTCCTGCGCGTGCGGCGCCGGAACCGTGATAATGCCGATGTGCAGCTTCAGCCGTTCGGCGATATCGGCCATCTTTTCCGGCGGAAACACCGTAATGCCGTTGAAGGTCGTGTTCCACAACGACGGGTCGCTGTCAAAGGCGGCGATGATTTCCAGTCCGTACTGCTTGAAGCCGACATAGGACATCAGCGCCTTGCCGAGATGCCCGGCGCCCACGATCACCGCGCTGTTGATGTTGTCATAGCCTAAAAAACGCTCGATGTCCGCCTCCAGCTCGCTGATGCGGTAGCCGACCTTCGGCTTGCCGCCATTGCTGATGAGCGCGAGGTCCTTTCGTACCTGTACCTGATTCAGCCCGAGCGCGTCGGCGATCGTCGTTGCGGAAATGTACGGCTGGCCGCCGTTTTTCTGCTCGCGCAGATAGCCGAGATACAGCGGAAGCCGTGCCAATGTCTTTTTGGATATCGGATCGCCGGTCAATCGATTCTCCTCCTTCCTATTTTACACCAATATCATACCATATACAATAGGCAAAAAGCAAATATAAAAAAGTTATATCGATATAGCGATATCGATATAACTTTATCGTTTTATACAAAAATCGGATTTCAGAACAGCTCTTCTCGTACAGAACGTAGATTTTCGACAAAAAGCCGCTGAATTTTTTTCAGTCCGGCGCCGGCGGGATAGATAAGATAGTCGCAGTAAAGCTCGTCGTTGTCGGTGCATTCGGCTTGGATCAGCCCGTAGCAGTCGAGAAGCTCGTTCGGCATCGGTGAAACCCACATATAGGTGGCACGGCATTTGCGCAGCAGGTCGAACTGGCTGCCGCGTTCGTAGACACGGATCTTTTTGCGGACGGCGTGCGCGTTCTGACGTGCCCTCTGCTTGGCTGCGGGCAGGAAGGGAACGGTCAGGTCGCCGTGGACGATCTCGATGAAGTCGGCCAGGTCGGCGCGGCGGATCACCGGGCGGTCGGCCAGTGGACTTTTTGCGGAGAAGAGCAGACGGTATTTGTATTCGAGCAGCAGCTCATGCGACAGTCCTTTTTCGTTCAGCAGCGAGAAGAAATATTTTTCGGTTTCCTTCGGGCAGCGGATGACGCCGAGCGCGCTTTCGCCCTCGGCGACGTTATTGATGGCGGCGACAGAGTTTGTCTCGCAAAAATCGATGTCCATCCCGTCGGCCATATCCAAATGGTTGATAAAACGGGTGAACGCGTGCGCGATGTAGCTGGCGCGGGGGACGGAAACCGAGAGCGACTGCGTCGACAGCGATTTGGCGAGGAAGGCGGCGTCCATTTCGTCAATTTGTGCGAGCAGCTCGCGCGCGCGGTCAATGAGTTCGCGGCCCTTCTGCGTCGGCTCGATGCCTTTGGAGGTGCGCTTAAACACGGCGAAGCCGAGGGTCGATTCGAATTCCTTGATTGCCTTCGACAGATTCGGCTGGCTCATATACAGATTCTCCGCCGCCTGCGTGATCGAGCCGGTGCGGGCGATTTCCACGGCGTATTTCAGGTGTGTGATGTTCATACGCATACCTGCCTTTCCGGATACGGTAGATTCCCGGCGGGGCCTGTTCGGACGCCGCCGATATTGGTCCCTCGGGAATGACTGATCGTTTGCAAAATAATATTTGCAAAGCTTTAATTTCTTGACCTATATCAAGGCATGGAAGGGCTTCCGGAGAGCTTTTTGGAAAAAGCTCCCCGGAAACAGGGACTGGGACAGCGTCCTGACCGTTCAGCAGACGACCGTGCCCTCGAAGGCCAGCGCCGTCTCGCCGGTGAGCGTAACGCCTTCGGGTGTGTACGAGACGATCAGGTCGCCGCCGCGCACCTTGACGGTGATATCCACGCCCGCGTCGCAGTAGCCGTTTTCCACCGCCGCCACGACTGCCGCGCACGCGCCGGTGCCGCAGGCGAGCGTTTCGCCGTTGCCGCGCTCCCACACGCGCATCTTGAGCGTGCGGCGGTTGACCACGCGCACGAACTCGGCGTTGACGCGCTCGGGGAAGATATCCGCGTTTTCGAACTGCGGGCCGACGGCTTCCACATCCACCGCGTCCACGCGGTCACAGAATACCACGCAGTGCGGGTTGCCCATCGACACGCAGTTGATGCGGTATTCCTTCCCGCCGATGACAGCCGGATAATCGAGCACCTTTTCGCCCGGGAGGGTGACGGGCACGTCCGCCGGAACCAGCGACGCCTTGCCCATTTCGACCGAAACGCTGCGGACTTCATTGCCGTAGGTGTAGACCTTGAGTGATTTGACGCCGCTGGCCGTTTCGATCTTCATTTTATCCTTTTTGACGATTTTTTTGTCAAACAGATATTTCGCCACGCAGCGGATGCAGTTACCCGACATCAGCCCTTCACTGCCATCGCGGTTGAAGATGCGCATCTTCGCGTTGGCAACGGAGGATTTTTCGATCAGCACGATGCCGTCGCCGCCGATGCCGCGGTGCCGGTCACAGACCTGAATGGCCAGCGACTCGGGGCTGGTGATGCTGCCGTCGCGGTTATCGAAATAAATATAATCGTTGCCGCTGGTCTGCATTTTGGAAAAATTGATCTTCTGCCGCTCGACTCGCATGTCGTTGATGTCAATCAGCTCGGTGTTGAACAGATTGTAGCGGGACGCGGCGATGTCCGCAAGTGCGTTGGCCGTGTCTAAAGAGGTCACGCAGGCAACCGACGACAGCAGCGCCTGCCGGTGGAGCGTGATGTAGTCGTCGTATGCGCTGCGCGACGACGCGCCGGTGTAGACGATCAGCCCCAGCTTATTTTCGGCCAGCAGCCGCAGCTCGCTGTCGTCGTCGCCGAGCTTGTTGACGACGGTCACGTCGATGCCCAGCGCCGCGATGGCCGCCGCAGTGCCTTTGGTCGCGTAAATTTTCATTCCGAGGTCGTCGAGCTTCTTGGCCAGCGTGACGATTTCGTATTTATCATTGTCCGAAACGGTGATGAACACGCCGTTGCGGCCCTCGCGCTCGTCGTTGCCGACGGCAAAGCCCGCCGCGGCCATACCCTTGTAGAGCGCCTCGGTCAGCGTGCGCCCGATGCCGAGCACCTCGCCGGTCGATTTCATCTCCGGGCCGAGCGCGGAGTTGACGTCCGACAGCTTCTCGAACGAGAATACCGGCACCTTGACTGCCACATAGGGCGGGATTTTGTACAGCCCGCTGCCGTATCCGAGCTCCTTCAGCTTCTGACCGAGCATCACGCGCGTGGCGATGTCGACCAGCGGGAGGTCGGTGACTTTGCTGATATACGGCACCGTGCGCGAGGCGCGCGGGTTGACCTCGATGACGTACAGCTCGTTGTCCGAGATGAGGTACTGGATGTTGACCAGACCCTTCGTACCGAGCGATTTGGCCAGCTTGCAGGACGAATCCTCGATCGTTTTGATCATTTTATCGGAGATGTTCTGCGGCGGATAGATTGCGATCGAGTCGCCGCTGTGGACGCCGGCGCGTTCGATGTGCTCCATAATGCCGGGGATGAGCACGTCGGTGCCGTCGGAAATGACGTCGACCTCCAGCTCAATACCGCTCATATATTTGTCGATGAGGACGGGGTTCTCAATGCCCTGCGAGAGGATGATGTCCATATATGCGCGCACGTCGCTTTCGGCGTAGGCGATGGTCATATTCTGCCCGCCGATGACGTAGGACGGGCGCAGCAGCACCGGGTAGCCGATGCTCTCGGCCGCCTTGAGCGCCTGCTCCATCGTCTTGACGCCCAGTCCCTTTGGGCGCTTGATGCGGAATTTGCTCAGCAGCCTGTCGAACCGCTCGCGGTCCTCGGCGGTGTCGATGCCCTCGGCCGAGGTGCCGAGGATACGGATGCCCTTTGAATCGAGGAATTTGGCCAGCTTGATGGCCGTCTGGCCGCCGAAGGCGACGACGACGCCGACCGGCTTTTCGGTCTGAATCACGCCCCAGACGTCCTCCTTCGTCAGCGGCTCGAAGTAGAGCCGGTCGGAGACGTCGAAGTCGGTGGAAACCGTCTCGGGGTTGTTGTTGATGATGATGACCTCGTAGCCCAGCTTGCGCAGCGTCTGCGCGCAGTGGACCGAGGAATAGTCGAACTCGATGCCCTGTCCGATGCGGATGGGGCCGGAACCCAAGACGATGATTTTTTTCTTGCGCTTTTTGGATGAAGCGATGTGTGCGCGCGCTTCGCAGTAGTCGTCGTAGCAGGAATAGAAATAAGGCGTTTCCGCCGCGAACTCGCCTGCGCAGGTATCGACCATCTTGTAAGACGGCAGGCGGGGGTTGCGGATCTTCTGGCCGGAAATGGCGGCGATGCTCTCGTCGGTAAAACCGAGCCTCTTGCCGCGCAGGTACAACTCGTCGGTCAGGTCGCTCTTGGTCAGCAGCGCCTCGTAATCGGCAAGATTCTTGAGCTTATGGATAAAGAAGAGGTCGATCTTCGTAACGGCATGGATCTCCTCGGGCGAAACGCCCTCTTTGAGCGCCTTGTAAACGGTGAACAGCCGCAGATCGTCGGTCACGGAGAGCCGCGCGCGCGCGTCAACGCCGTCCAGCAGCGGGCAGGAGAGGGTCTGCATTCCGATTTCGGCGCCGCGCACGGCCTTCATCAGCGCTTCCTCGACGCTCTGGCCGATGGCCATTGCCTCGCCGGTCGCCTTCATCTGCGTGCCCAGCAGGCGGGAGGCTTTGACAAATTTATCGAACGGCCACTTCGGCAGCTTGACAACGATATAGTCGATGGCCGGCTCGAAGCAGGCGGAGGTCTTGCCCGTCACGTCGTTGCGGATTTCGTCGAGCGTGTAGCCGAGCGCGATTTTTGCTGTTACCTTTGCAATGGGATAGCCGGTCGCCTTGCTCGCCAGCGCCGACGAGCGCGATACGCGGGGGTTGACCTCGATGACGGCGTATTCGTAGCTGTCGGGATTGAGCGCGAACTGGACGTTGCAGCCGCCCTCGATCTGCAGCGCGGTAATGATGTCCAGCGCCGCCTGACGGAGCATGCCGTATTCCTCGCTGGAAAGCGTCATCGCCGGCGCGACGACGATGCTGTCGCCGGTGTGGATGCCGACGGGATCGACGTTTTCCATGCTGCAGATGGTAATGGCGTTGCCCTTCGCGTCGCGCATCACTTCAAATTCGATTTCCTTCCAGCCGGCGATGTATTTTTCAATCAGCACCTGATGGATGGGGGAGAGTGCAAGTCCGTTGGCGGCAATCGTCTTTAGCTGCGCACGGTCCATCGCCGCGCCGCCGCCCGCGCCGCCGAGCGTGAAGGCCGGCCGCACGATCACGGGATAGCCGATGCGGTCGGCGATGGCCAGACAGGACTCGAGATCGTTGGCCGTGTCCGACGGGATGCAGGGCTGGCCGATGGCGGCCATCGTGTCCTTGAAGAGCTGGCGGTCCTCCGCCTTGTCGATGGCTTCGGCGTTGGTGCCGATGAGACGCACGCCGTGCTTTTCAAGGAAGCCCTCCTTGGAAAGCTGCATCGCAATCGTCAATCCGGTCTGGCCGCCGAGCCCGGCGAGCAGGCTGTCCGGCTTCTCCTTGAGGATGATGCGCTCGACGGTTTCCTTTTTGAGCGGCTCGAGGTAGATTTCGTCCGCCATAGACTTGTCCGTCATAATCGTGGCGGGGTTGGAATTCACCAGCACCGCCTCGATCCCCTCGGCCTTCAGCACGCGGCAGGCCTGCGCGCCGGCATAGTCGAATTCGGCCGCCTGTCCGATGACGATCGGGCCGGAGCCGATAACGAGCACTTTTTTAATCGATGTATCCTTTGGCATTGCAAACCTTCCTTTCCTTCAGCGCGCGTCCGCGAGCCTGTCGACGAACCGGTCGTACAGCATCGCGGTGTTCAGCGGCCCGGGCGAGACGGCGGGGCGGAACTGCACCGAGAACGCGTCGAACGCGGTGTATTCCACGCCCTCGGCCGTGCCGTCGTTGGCGTTGAAGAAGCTGATGCGGCCGACCTGCGCGGGGATGCTGTCGGCAGCGACGGCATAGCCGTGGTTCTGGGACGTCACGACGGTGCGGCCGCTTGACGTCTCGGTAACCGGCAGGTTGGCGCCGCGGTGCCCGTAAGGCAGCTTGAGCGTGTCGCCGCCGGCGGCCAGCGCCAGCAGCTCATGCCCGAGGCCGACGGCAAAGAGCGGCTTTTTCCCGCAGAGCTTTTGGATCTGTTCGACGCGCTGTGCGTTCACCTTCGGGTCGCCCGGACCGTCGCCGAGCAGGACGCCGTCGGGATTGTCGGCAAGAACGGCGTCGGCAGGCGTATCCTGCGGGTAGACGGTAACTTCGCAGCCGCGGCCGAGCAGCTCGCGGAGCAGCTCGGCCTTCGTGCCGTAGTCCAGCAGCGCCACGCGGCAGCGCGCGGCTTTGTCGGGCTTGTATGTCGTTTTCTGTCGGATGCTGACCGCAGCGACCGCGTCGCCGACGGCGTAGCTTTTTACCGTGTTCAAATCAATGGCCGTCGGGTCGGCGCAGATGCAGGCGTTCATCGTCCCGCAGTCGCGCAGGATGGCCGTCAGGCGGCGGGTGTCGACCCCGCAGATGCCGGGGATGTCCGCCTTTTGCAGATACGCGCCGAGCGTACCCTCCATGCGGAAATTGGAGGGCGTATCGCACAGCTCGCGCATGACGCAGCCGAAGGCGTGGACGCCTTCGCTCTCAAAGTCGGCGGTAATCAGGCCGCAGTTCCCGACCGACGGGAAGGTGAACAGCACGAGCTGCCCGTAGTAGGTCGGGTCGGTCAGGGTCTTGTTGCAGCCGATCATCGAGGTGGTGAAGACCAACTCGCCGATTGTATCGCGCTCGCTGCCGATGCGCTTGCCCTTGAAAATCTGCCCGTCCTCAAGCAGGATGTATGCGTCTTTCATCGTTGGTAATCCTTCCTTTCCCCGCGCCTTTTACGCTTTGTTCTTCATCAGACGGACCATAACGGCCTTCTGCGCATGCAGGCGGTTTTCCGCTTCCTCAAAGATTTCGTCGGTGTGCGCGTCGAACACGTCCTGCGTGATCTCCTCGCCCTTGTGCGCGGGCAGGCAGTGCAGCACCATCGCGTCGGACGCGGCGGCGCCGAGCACATCACGGTTGATCTGATAGCCGGCGAACAGACGGCGGCGCTCGGCGGCCTCGTCCTCCTGTCCCATCGACGCCCAGACGTCGGTGTAAAGCACGTCGGCGCCTGCAGCGGCCTCGAGCACGTTTTCGGTGCAGGTGTAGCTGCCGTTGGACGCGGCCCACGCGGCGATTTCTGCGTCGGGTTTGTGGCCGGACGGGCAGGCGACCGAGACGGCCATACCGGTCTTGATGCCGCCGACGATGAGGGAATTTGCCATATTGTTGCCGTCGCCGATGAAGCAGAGCTTCAATCCGGCCAGCGAGCGCTTGCGCTCGCGGATGGTCATCAGGTCAGCCAGTACCTGACAGGGATGGCAGTAATCGGTCAGACCGTTGATGATCGGGATTGAGCCGGTAGCGGCCATTTCCTCGACCTCGCTCTGGGCAAAGGTGCGGATCATAATCCCGTCCAGATAGCGGGAGAGCACGCGGATGGTGTCGGCCGTGTCCTCGCCGCGGCCGATCTGGAGGTCGTTGGAGGATAAAAACAGCGCCATCCCGCCCAGCTCGTACATTCCGACTTCGAACGACACGCGCGTGCGCGTGGACGACTTGCGGAAGATCATCCCCAGTGTCTTGCCCGCCAGATGCGGGTGGGGGATGCCGTTTCTTCTCTCGTATTTGAGCTGGTCCGCCAGGTTGAGCAGCTCGATGATTTCCTCGCCCGACAGGTCGCCGAGCCTGAGTAGATGCTTCATATTTGTTCTTTTTCGTCCTTTCGCCGTTATTCGTCGAGTATCGATTGCAGGATTTCCAGTCCCTCTTCCAGCAGGGGGTCGGGAATGTTCAGCGCCGGCAGCAGGCGGACTTTGTCCTTTGCGGTGAGGACGAGCAGTCCCTTCTCCAGCGCGCGTGCGCAGACGGCCTTTGCGTCCTTTTTCGTTTGGATGCCGAGCATCAGTCCCATTCCGGAAACCGACCCGACGGCGGGGTGCTTTTCCAGCTTTTCCCGGATATAAGCGCCCTTGCGGCGCACACCTGCCAGCAGCGCGTCGTCGATGCGGTCGATCACGCTCAGCGCGCCCGCCGCGCAGACCGGGTTGCCGCCGAAGGTCGAGCCATGACTGGACGGCGTAAGGGTACCGGCGGTTTTTCCGCCCAGCAGCGTCGCGCCGATGGGCAGACCTCCGCCCAGTCCTTTTGCGGTTGTAAGTATGTCCGGCTTGACGCCGAACTGCTCGTAGGCGTAGAGCGTGCCGGTGCGCCCGTTGCCGGTCTGCACCTCGTCGACGAGCAGGAGGACGTCCCGCTCGGCGCAGAGCGCAGCGGCAGTCTGTACGAAATCCCGATCGAGCACGTTCACTCCGCCCTCGCCCTGCACCATTTCGAGCAGGAGCGCGCAAACCGAGCCGTCCAGCGCAGCTTTCAACGCTTCGGCATCGTTTGCCGGCGTGTAAGCAAACCCCTCGGGAAAGGGGAAGAAGTAGTTGTGGAACGCATCCTGCCCGGTGGCGGCCAGCGTGGCCATCGTCCGCCCGTGGAAAGAGCCGGTCAGCGTGACGATGGTGCTTCTGCCCTTGCCGTATTTGTCGAACGCGTACTTGCGCGCCGTCTTGATGGCGCATTCGTTGGCCTCGGCGCCCGAGTTGGAAAAAAACACGCGCGCCATACCCGTGCGCGTGCAGAGCCGCTCGGCCAGATCGGCCTGCGGCGCGGAATAGTAATAATTGGAGGTGTGCGCAAAGGTGTGGAGCTGCTTTTCGACCGCAGCCGTCCAGACCGGGTCGCAGTGGCCGAAGATGTTGACCGCAATGCCGCTGCCGAGGTCGATGTAGCGCTTCCCGTCGCTGCCGAACACCTCGCTGCCCGAAGCGCGTGCGAATTCGACCGGCAGCCGGCCATAGGCGTGTGCGATATAGGTGCTGTCCTTTTCAAATGTGTTCAATCCGGCGCACTCCTTTCTTATTTGATGAACATTGTGCCCAAGCCCTCGTCGGTCAGCATCTCGACGATGATCGAGTGGGGGACGCGGCCATCGATGATGAATACCTTCGGCACGCCCCGGCGCACCGCCTCGGCGCAGCACTCGACCTTGGGGATCATCCCGCCGGTGATGACGCCGTCCTTGTACAGCGCGGGAATCTCCGATACGCGTACCGTGCGGATGAGCGAGCTTTCGTCGGCGCAGTCGCGCAGGATGCCGCTGATGTCGGTCATTGTGATGAGGCTTTCGGCGCCGAGCGAGGCCGCGATGCGGGCGGCGGCGGTGTCGGCGTTGATGTTGTAGACATTGCCCTCGTCGTCACACCCTACGGTGGAGACGACCGGGATGTAGCCCTTGTCTAAAATGTCGACGATCGGGTCGGTGTTGATGGACGTAATCTCGCCGACGAAGCCGAGCGACTCGTCGAGTTTCTTCGCCTGAATCATATGTCCGTCGATGCCCGACAGGCCGATGGCGCGGCCACCGACGCCCTGGAGGAGGTTGACGAGGTTTTTATTGATTTTGCCGGCCAGCACCATCAGCGCCACCTGCGCCGTCTCGCGGTCGGTGACGCGCAGACCGTTGACAAAGCGGGTGGGAAGGTTCATTTTCGACATCGTCTCGGTCAGCTCGGGACCGCCGCCGTGTACGAGCACGACCTTGACACCGATGAGCGTGAGCAGCGCGACGTCGCCCATCACGGCCTTTTTCAGCTCGTCGTTGATCATCGCGTTGCCGCCGTATTTTACGACGACGATTTTGCCGCTGTACTGCTTGATATAGGGCAGGGCGCAGACGAGCACCTCTGCGCGCTGGTAGTTTTCGGTCATCTTGTTTGCCTCGTTCCTTTTGTATTTATGCCGCTTCGGCGCAGACGCTGAGAAATCAGGTCCTGTAATCGCCGTTGATGCGCACGTAATCGTAGGTCAGGTCGCAGCCCCACGCGGTCGCCTCCGCACTACCGTCGTGCAGGGTCACGTCGATGCGGATCTCGTCGGCGGAGAGGACGGCCTTCGCCGTTTCTTCCGAGAATTCCACACCTGCGCCCTTTTCGCATACGTGAACCGTGCCCGCTTCGGAGGAAAAGGACACATCCACGCCGTGCGGGTCGGTGTCGGCGCCCGAGTAGCCGATGGCGCAGAGCACGCGGCCCCAGTTGGCGTCGGCGCCGAACATCGCCGCCTTGACCAGCGACGAGCAGATTATGCTCTTGGCGACGGTTCGCGCGTCGGTCAGGCTGCGCGCGCCGCTGACGCGGCATTCGAGCAGCTTGGTCGCGCCCTCGCCGTCCTTGGCAATGGAACGGCAGAGTGTGCGCGTGACGAACGCGAGCGCGGCGGCAAACGCATCGTAATCGGGCCCTTCGGCGGTGATCGGCGGATTGCCGGCCTTGCCGTTGGCGAGGATGGAAACCATATCGTTGGTCGAGGTGTCGCCGTCGATGGAGATCATATTGAAGCTGTCCGCCGCGTCGGCTGCGAGCGCTTTTTGCAGCAGCTCGGACGAGATGGCGCAGTCGGTGGTGAGAAAGACAAGCATCGTGGCCATGTTCGGGTGGATCATCCCCGAGCCTTTGGCGATGCCGCCGAGCCTGCATTCCACGCCGCCGACGGTGAAGGCGACGGCGACCTCCTTGCGCGCGGTGTCGGTGGTCATAATCGCTTCGGCCGCGTCGCGGCTGCCGGTTTCCGAGAGGGCGTCCTTCAGCGCGCCGATCGAGGCTTCGATGGGAGAGATGTCCAGCCGCTGACCGATGACGCCAGTGGAGGCGACGATGACATCGCGCGGGTCCAGTCCGCAGGCGGAGGCCGCCAGCTCGCACATCCGGCGTGCCACGGCGGGGCCGTCGGCGTTGCAGGTGTTGGCGTTGCCGCTGTTGCAGAGGACGGCCTGCGCGCGTCCGTCGGCAATATTTTCGCGCGTGACCGTAATCGGCGCGCCCTTGACGAGGTTCTGCGTGTAGACAGCCGCTGCGGCGCAGGGCGTGTCGCTGTAAATGAGCGCTAAGTCCTTTTTCGATTTGTTTTTGCGGATGCCGCAGTGCACGCCGGCGGCTCGGAAGCCGGCCGGTGCGCAGACGCCGCCGTTGCATGCTTTCATTTTTGATCGTTTCCTTTCGTGGGAGTCGGGCCGCAGAACAGACCTTCGGTCTCGTCGGCGCCGGTCATCAGGTTCAGACACTGCACTGCGGCGCCGGATGCGCCCTTACCGAGGTTGCAGAAGCGGGCGAAGAGGTTGATGCGCTCGTCGTTGCCGCTGATGAGGATTTCCATGTCGTCGCGCCCCGCATAGGCGTTGGCGTAGAGCGTTTCGTTGCCGATCGGCTCGCGCACGGACAGCAGCTTCTGTCCGGCGTAGTAGGAAGCGTAGTATTCGTACAGACTTGCGGGCGTGACAGGCTTTCGCAGCAGCTTGGCGTAAAGCGGGACGCAGACGAGCATCCCGGCGTAGAAGTCCCCGATGATCGGATTGAAGAGCGGTTGCTGCGCAAGGCCGCAGATATGCGCCATCTCGGGCAGGTGCTTGTGGGTCTGGGAAAGGCCGTAGGGCCGGGCGGAGGC
>ERZ826764.1596-NODE-1596-length-25847-cov-18.971658_pt1 | contig 25847 bp, 14 predicted proteins | sample MGYA00519870_ERZ826764 | MGnify/ENA primary metagenome ERZ826764 (study PRJEB31778, sample SAMEA3449239) | human gut metagenome | biome: human gut; feature: human-associated habitat; material: faeces | place: United Kingdom | collected 2010/2012 ...
AGAGATCTGCAAACCATGTCTCTTTTTCTTTTTGCGAAACTTATTCTACCTAACCCAAGGCCCGGCACATTTTCGTGCCGGGCCTTGTAATGCTGCCATGGGGCGTGCCGGACTGGACAGGGGCGGAGTTTTCGGTCAGGTAGAATAAATTTCGCAGAAATAAAAGAGGACATGGTTTGCTGTCTCCTTTCGAATGGTGTGTCGCGATATTTTTTATTTGCCAAAAATATTATACCTGACCGGTGTCAGCCTATAATGTCCATTTCAGAGCCTGATGCAACGGGGATCATTTGCCCATCTACGGTGAATGCCTTAGCGGTGAGCTCGCTGTGCCCGTCCCAATTGCTGATGGGTACATACTCTGTCATGTAAGTTCCGGGGCCAAGGGCAAGAGGCAGCTCGTTTATTGACAGCATACGCCCGTTCGTGTCGTAGAGCGACACAAACACACTGCCAGTGTAGCTCGAATAGAGCGAGCCGTTGATGATATCAACCTTTATCCTGTCACCGTTCGTATCCGACTGATATAGAATGACGCTTATGGGCTTTTCGGCCACGGTCACTGTGACAGAGTCCGACACGCCGTCCACCTCGGCAGTGAGCACCGCCGTGCCCTCGGACAGGGCACAAATGTTTCCGCTGTCATCCACAATGGCTACGCTTCCCGAGCTTGAGCTCCACTTCACAGGATGCGTGGCATTCAGTGGCGACACTGTAATGGAAACTGGCAGTTCTTCGCCGACGCATATGTTAAGGCTGTCAACGTCCAGGCTGATGCTCTCAGCGGGCGTGTAGACCTGAACCTCAACATTTGAGGAAACTCCGTTTGCACTTGTTGCTGTTATTTTTGTACTACCGGCAGATTTTGCAGTGACAGTGCCGCCGTCCGAGACTTCTGCAACGCTGGGATTGGAACTTGCCCATGTGAGCTCATAGTCCGTTGCCGTCACAGGTGATATCTCTGTGCCAATAGCCGCGCTCTCTCCAACGGCAAGCTCCGCAGGGGCTGTGAGAAGTATGCTGGAAACAGGGACTAATGGATTTGGAGATATCGCCTGACCGCCGGTTTCAAGGGATGCATTGCTCTTCAGACTGGAAAGGTTGAGCGGTTCGCCGTTTACGAGATTAACGTCTTCAAAATAAACGCTGGACATCTCTCCGTTTTCGCCGACCTCCGTTACCAGTACATCCATTGTGCCGTTATCATAAGGAATGATCTGCGCTCTGTACTCGCCCGAATAGAGTACAAAGCATTTTGTCTCATTGTTCTCGCACATTAGGTACAGCGTGCCGTACTCACAATCCATAATTGCCTGGTCCTCACTGGAAAGCGAGGCCACTTTAACGTTTGTATTTACATCATAGATGTCGATTCGCACCGGGCAGCTGCCAATAAGTATATCACGCATGGTGTCGCTGTCGCTGAGCTCGGCAGACAAGTACCTGGCAAGGCTTTTCTGCGCCTCTCCCACGTTGATGGATTTGGCATACAAGAGCAGCAACGCATAATTTGCCAGATCGCGTCTAAGCTGAGTACACTCGTTGTGCAAGTATTTGTCAGCGTCCGTTCTGCTCATATAATCTACCCAGCTCTTCAATATGGGATCGTCCATTATTAAGCCGGCGTAATTGGCCATGACTTCAGGAAGATTGTAATCGGATGGAGCATCTTTTTCTTCGTCATAGAGCAGATTATATATTTGAGGATACTTGTCATAGATGTAGTAATAGTAAACGAAGTACATTCCGGCGATATCGTCCTTGATTCCCTTCATCGCACTGTTATAAAAGTCAATGACCAAAGGGAAGAGGGCCGTGGTGTTGCCTACCACCATCGCAATCTGCATTACTCCTTTTATTTTATTCGTATAGGACAGCACCGATGTAATATCATCTATTACGTCGCTGCCGGCCCCCTCGTAGTACTCCGAAAACATATCCCAACCCAATTTCAGCCAGCCAGAGGCGCCATCTCCTGCGAAAGCTTTATACACCTTTTTGCCGGTCGACAAAGCGTCTCCTATCTCTGAGACTGCCTCTTTATAATCGTGATAGTTGTCATACGCCTCCAAACCGGACGTAGAATAATTTTGTATTGATGTATCTATATTTGCCTTCAAAATCGGTCTGGTATACTTGTATATGTCTCCGTCAATGCCGCTTGTGAGGTATGTAAGCGCTTCGTGTGCCAGTGGCATGGCTGCCGAGAAAAACAAATTGCTGTTCCCATTCCGCTCCTTTAAATAATCCTGTATCTGGTCGTTCCAGTCCATAATCATTTCGTAGGCGGCGCCACGGTCATCCAAACTGCCGTCCAGATTGTTGATATACGGCTGAAGATTTTCTAGGAAGATCAGATCTTCAACAACCTGCCTTACAGTCGTGCCGCCGTCGTTCAAAAGCCAGGTCGAGGCGTTCACGTCAGTTACAGGCAGATACGCCGGCTCATCCAGCATCGCAGCCGCCGCTGTTGGGGTCACGTTGCCGATGCCGGCCCTCTGCGCCCACTTGACTATCGCCGCGGCATATTCTTCGTCGCTGCCGTCCGGATAAGGCGGCTTGGACCTGTCTTCGTCTTTCCACCACAGGTGGCCCGTAATATCCCATTTCAACGTCACATCCGAGTCAAGGCTCGAAACTTGGAATTGCCAGGCTTTTTTGTCGATGAGGTTGTACTTCAAGCCGTAGAACGGGGTTCCGTCCTGCGCATAGACCGATCCCGCGTCGAAAATTATGAAGTAGAGGGTGCCCTCGTCAAGGTCGGCCTGGCCGAGGTCAAAGTAAACCTTGCTGCCTTCCACCCGTACCAGGTCGCTTTTGGTATTGAGAGTGAACACGGGGTCGACATGATAACCGTCTTTTATGCTGATGTAGGCGTCGGGCTCGCTCGCCGTGGGTTTCCTCACCGGCATGTTGAACTCACATTCAAAGACGTCGAATCTGTTCACGGTTTCCTTGTCCGGCGTTCGGCTGACAACGTAAAGCTCTGTCACGGCGGGGTCCGTGCCGTTCCCAAGTTTAAGAGTGTTTGTAAACTCATTGACACGCCAGGTGCGGAATTCTAAGTTGCCCATTTCAACTATCCAAATATGAAATCTGTCATTGACAATTACATCCCAATCGGATGCATTCTCAGGATAGTAAACGATTAGTTTATTTGCATTCCATCCTGTAATTGGGACATTGTTGCTTATATCTCCATCCGCATCTGCTAAATCATACACAAGTTCAGGCGCTTTGTCGCCGTGAAAGTATAATGTCGTTGTATCGCGATAGTCAACGCCTTCCCATGAGCTTCCAGACGCTATTGTCTTAACATTTTGGGGTATATCTATTCGCGCAAGGCTTACGCAGCCCCAAAAGATATGGGAATCAAGAGCCGATAATGAGTCTGGCAGCTTGACCGATAACAGATTTGAGCAGTTTGTAAAGTCAAAGTCATCGACGCCCTCAGGTATGGATAATGAAACAATGTTAATATTCCCGGCAAAAGCTTTACCAATCTGCGTGGTTCCTTCGAGAATACTATGATTTGACACAGACGGCGCAGACACTATGCGAAGGTTTCCACTCCCAAGGCGCTCATACAGGACGCTGCCGTCAACGACAAAAAACTTGGTGTTTGAATCGTCAACAACGATACTGGTGAGTTCTCTGTGCCCCAAAAAGGGGTTGTTTTCTGCCTGCACCAGCGACGCCGGAAGCTCAACCGAAGAGAACCTGACCATTTTCCCAAAATAATCTTCTGTATGGAGTTCATGTATGCTGGCGCTGATACTTGCAATTGAGGTTATTCCCTCCTCAATTATCAACTTGTCAACAGAAAAATATGGCTGTCCATCGGATATGTCTGAATATGGTATGCCGTCGATCGCTCCCGTACCGCTGATAGTAACCGTGCTCTTGGATGAGTCGTAATACCATCTTGCATTTGTGCCGATATTGCCGCTCCTGTCAGAATCTGCCGTCGCCCCCACGGTTAAAAGCGAGGACAACATCGCTGCAATCAAAATCATCGAGAGTATTCGTTTCTTCATTTCCTATCACTCACTCCTCTTCGTGATTAGCGTATTTGTCTGGAGGCGCTGGTTAACTGGCTGTTGAACAGTTGCAATAATCGTCTGGGGTTTGCGGCATATACGCAGGGCTTATTACTATAAACTGATAATTCTAATATACCACCGCGCCACTGGACATTAAAGGGAGAGCTGCCGTTTTGTGCTGCTTGCAGACGAAGAGAAAACGGTGTGGTCGACAGGACGGTCAAATATCGAACATGTGCCTTGGCTTCTAAAGCATGGCCGAGTGGATATTCAACACTGAAACAGCCCATAGAATTTCCAGACGGTGCGGATATGTCATTGGAAGGCGCAGGTGAGCCGGGCCGAGTTTTATGCTCCGTTTACCGCCTGCTCGGCGGGGCAGGAGGGGGCGCGGTTTTGGTTCAGGAAAAACACCCTGACCCGGGCGCTTTCCGCGAAAGCGGTGCCGGAGATAAAGCATATCTCGCCGGTGTTTGCCTCTTCAAGGCCGACGCAAATCATCCGCCCTGTCTCGTCGTATCCCGCCGCGACAACTGTGCCGGGCTCTCTGTTGGTCATGTCCACCCGGACGCCGTCGGCAATCACCACTGCGGTCTCGGCCCACAGGGCGGTGAAGGTCATGTCCACCTCCGGCATGGTTTCGGGCACTGCGCTGTCCCAACCGCAGAAGGTATATCCCTCGCGTTGAAGCTCCGGCGGAGTGACGGCGGAGCCGCACATCTGGGTGATGGAGACCGGCTCCTTACACGGACTCATAAAAGTCAGGGTAGCCCAACGTATGGCCTCGTTGGGCTGAACGAAGTATGTTGTGAGAATGTCATAAAGAGCCTCGTTGCGCTCTCCGCGCTCCTGCCAGGCCGGCAGAGGATAGAGGCCGAAATCCTTGTCGTGATAGGCGTGGTAATTGCTGCTGAGATTGAACTCCGCGAGCAGCGCCGTCAGATCCCGGGTGTATTCCGCCCCGCCCCTGGACTCCTCGCAGCATGGGGTCCTGAAACCCCATTCGGTAATCATGGGGACATTGTTATCCTCGCCAAATCGAAGATAGCGCTCCAGCATATAACGTAGATAGTCTTTGTCCATGCGCCAGACATTTTCGGCGTAGAGGCAGCTCACCCGCGGCACCTGAAGGCCGTTTCCGCCTTTGACCCATCCGCTGACCTTATAGGTGCAGCCTGGGTCCAGAAAAACCTGGTTCCAGGAATAAGCGTTGTCCCAGGAGCCGGACGCCCCGGAAATTTTCAGGGAGCCGCCGGCGCCGTCGAGGCCGACTTCATCGTCCCACTGCGCGTTGCCGCCGTATTGGAAATAGCTCCCGCCGAATTGCCCGAGACCGCCGGCAAAGTCGTGGGATTCAACCACGGTTTCGCCGCCATCCGCGTCAGTCCGAGTGATTTGCAGGTCATCAAGCCACACCGTCCCGCCGTTCAGGCCGGATGCCGACGCCTGAAGCTGCAGGAAATTGTAGTTATCTGTCAGTGTGATGCCGCCGATCTCGAAGTATGTCCACTCCCCGTTGGTTTGACCGCTTTTCTCCCCCTCGAACAGCGCCCGGGAGTTCCAGTCGGAGCACTGGTAATCCACCACCGTGCTTGAGGGATAGGACGTGTCCACATCCGTATACTGGGGCAGCCAGTCCGCTCCCTGGTGGGTAAAGAGGAAGGGCTCATAAAAGTGAAATTCATACACTGCGTTGTCGTCGTCAATGAGCACCTGCGTGTCCTCGAGAGACATGTGGTTCCAGTCGGTGGCCTGATAATCGTCCGCGTTGAACCAGGAGATGAGGCACTCGACAAAAATGATGTGGTTTTGGTCAACCGTGCGTATGCCGTCTGCGATACGCTGGGCCAAATCTCTCCACTGGTTTCTCGTGGCCTCCTTGTTTTCCAACTGAGGCACCACCGGCTCGTTGACCAGGTCAAAGCCAATTATTGTGGGCTCGTCAGCATATCGTTCCGCGATTGCGGTCCACAGGTCTATCAGGCGCTGCTGGAGCGACTGGTAGTTGGTGCCGCCCGATATGGGCTTGCCGTCGGAGCCGATGTCTATCCACAGCGGCTTTCCTCCCGATGTGTTGAAAGAGGTGGGGTTTTCCGTGTCCTCGTCCACCATCACGCTGCTGGATGCCTGATAGCCGCCCTGGGGATGCATCATCCTGAGTATGAGTCGGACGCCCGCCGCCTTGGCCCAGGCGATGTTTTTGTCCAGCCAGGCGAAGCCCTCCTCCTTGTAGACCCCGGGCGCGCTGTCGTCCTCAAACAGGCCGTAATTCATGTCGAAGCGGACGTGGTCCATGCCCATTGCAGCCAGCTCAAAGTAGCTCTCCGCGTCGTGGTCGTTGACCGCGCCCTCGTCAACGGACGAGGGATTGCCCCACTGGCAGTTGTCGAAAGAGATCCCCTTCAGCACCACGGGCTGGCCGCTGCCGTCCACGATTTGGCCCCCGGACACATGGTAAAAACCGTCCGCGGAACCCACCGCCGCGGCGCTCGGCGCCAGAGTTGTGAAGCACATGCAAATTATTAGAAACGTCGCGGTAATAACTCGGGGTTTCACGGGATTCTGCCTCCTGATCGTGAGCCGGCGGCCCTTTTTGACCATTATAACGCTGCCTATTTCAGGCAGCAACTGAAATTTGCGCGCCAGACGAATAAATATTCCGCATTCCCGGCCGCGGCGCTGAGAAAGCCCGGCGCTGTTGAGCGCCGGGCTTTGCGTGTTTATTCGGCTGTTTTGCCGGGCGTCGTTGGGCGCGCTCCCGGAATTACCGTTGGAAGCAGGCGGCTGAGGATATGGGCTTGAATGTCCCGGGCGTGAGCAGGAGTATCTTGCCCGCGTCCCAGGAGGCCTCGCAAGATATATCCACCTCAAACGTCTTAGCCCCTTCGGGCAGCTCTGCGGAGAGCATGACGGTGTGGACGCTGCGCCCGGAATCATAGAGGGCTGCCACAAGGTTCACGGTGCAGGCGGTGTTGCTGGTGACGGTAAATTTTACTTTGCTTCCAATAACTTGTACGTCGGAGATTTCCGCAGCCGATGCGCCGGAGAGCCTGCCTCCTGCAACGCTGATGTTGATGGGAGTGTAGTCCTCGGCCTCGAAGAAGTCGCCGGGAACGTAGGAGAGCGTTATTTCTCCGAAGGCGGGCACGGCCGCGTCGGTGTGCAGAGTTACCTTAAAGAGTTCGCCCTCGAGCGTGGTCGTGCTGTCGCTGTACCACGAAACTATGCCGGTCTCGGCGTTGTATGTCAGCTTATCGCTGCCGGGCAGGCCGCTGCCGGCGGCCACGCCCGTGACGGAATAGCCCTCGGGCGCATGTACGCCAAACCTGAACGCAGCCACGCCTGGGCATTGGGCGCCGCTCACGGTGAACGTCGCGTCGCCATTGGCGTCCAAGACCGCGTCAGAGACGGTTATGTTGAACGTTTCCGCGTTGGACATGCGCCTGAGGCCGTTTGCGGCGGGCTCCGGGTCAAGAGAGCTGTTCAGCAGCTCCGCGAGGGCGCTAAGGTCCTTGACATTCAGTTCGCCGTCGAAGAACACGTCGGCAGACAGCCGCTGATTGTCGTCGAGGCTCTCCTGCTCGTTGAACCAGCGGGCGAAGTAGACTATGTCCTTCATGTTGACTTCGTTGTCGTAGTAGATGTCTCCGACGGCCCTGTCCAGCACAATCACGCTGCCGGCCTGCATGGAAAACCTGACTTCCTGCTGGTCGCTGTTGCAGATGTCCCCGGCGTCATAGACCAGAGATATCGGAACGGTGCCGGAGCCGCTGGTCTGCCATTCGATGGTGAAGGCCAGACCGTTTGAGCTGACGTCCTGCGCGCTGTACCAGGTCACATGGAATGTGTCTCCCGGTGAAAGGGTGTCGAGGTTTGAGGTGAGCGTGCCACCGGCCAGACATTCTCCGGCTGTTATTGATACCGGCGTCAAGAGCGAGGAATCGTAGCTCACTTCAACTGTAAAAGCCGCAATGCCGGGGTTTTTCACTATGTGCACGGCGGTTTCGACGGATGCGCCGGACTTGGCCCGGGAGTCCATTATCACAAAACCCGCGCTGCTCGCGGCCGCCACCCTGACCCGGCAGAGGTCGTAGAGCCCGTTTTCGGTCTCCACCCGTATTTCGGCAGAGCCCGGCGCGAGCGCCTTTATTGCCCCTGCGTTGTTGACGTACACCGTGTCGGGGTCGCTGCTGCTCCAGGTCAAGCGCGGCATGGTCGTGTTTGAGGGCTCTATTGCGGCGGTCAGCTGCAGCGATTCCCCGACCGCCATGCTCGCTTCCGTCTGGCTGAGCGTCACCGACTGCGGAACCACGGCCTTGCTCTTGACAGTGACCTGGCAGGTGGCGATTTGACCGGAGCTGCTTTTGACGGTGATGAAGGTGGTTCCCGCGGACTTTGCCGTAACAAGGCCGCTGGAGCTGACTGAAGCGATGCTTGTGCTGCCCGATGTCCATGTCAGCGTGTCGGTGGAGTCCTCAGGCACAAGCGTGGCTGTAAGCAGGTAGGATGTGCCGGCTTCGAGGGTGATCGCCGTGTCGCTGAGGGTGATTGAACTCGAGGGCGAGAGGACAGTCACCGTGCAGCTTCCGGATACGCCGCTGGCGGCCGTAGCCGTTATCGTGGTGGAGCCGACTGAGTGCCCCGTTACCACTCCGTCCACAACCGTGGCAATGCTTTCGTCCCCACTTCTCCAGGTGAAGGACCGATCGTAGTCACTGGGAGTTACAGTCATCTGAATCGTCTTGCTGCTGCCTACATTCACGCTCGTGCTGGTCAACTGCACTTTGGTGACTGCTTTTCCAATTACTTCTATTGTACAGCTCTCGGATATGCCGGAAAGCGGGAGAGTTGCTGTTATTGTCACCGTGCCGGATTTGTTGCCCGTGACGACGCCCGTCTGACTCACAGACGCCACGGCGGGGTTGCTGCTGCTCCACACTATGCCCTGAGGGTCGTCGTCGTGCAAGGTGACAGGTATTGCCAAAGTGGTCCCGGCCCTCATCTCATATTGAGAGCCTGCAAGCACGCTGTCCCTGGGCTCATAAACATATACAATGCAGTTGGCGCGATGCCCGTCGGCGTCCCAGGCGGAGACCATTGTTGTGCCCACCCGCTTTGCCGTGACGCGGCCGTTTTCGCAGGAGGCTATCGTGGGGTCAAGAGAACCCCAGCGGACGGCTTCAAACTGGGAGTCAAGCTGAACTTCACCGCTGCCAACCTGGAGAAACAGCACCGACTCGCTCAGATAATAGCAGTTAAAACCCGTGGGCATGGGCAGGCCGCTGTTCCAATCCGGGTCAATGACCCAGTCCGTTCCCATGTTGAAGCTCGCAGGATATGTAGAGCTGTCCCGCAGCTGGGAGAGCGGGTATCCGGTGCCGGAAGGGGAATATAGACTAGCACGCAAATCCGAACAATAGAAGCGGTCAGAAATACCGATTTGGATTGCATATGGAGTTATTGAGAGCATGGCTCCCGTGCTGTTCCTTGCGTTCGATATGGAGATATATGAAGATGCGGATGTTTCATCGTAACCTCGTGAGATAAAGCCCATATTTGCACACAGTGAAACTTGGGGCTTCGATGAGGAAGAGTATGAATCACCATATATTCCCCCTGTAGACCGTTCGCTTTCAATGGTGCCGTAATTGGTGCATTTGATAATATTACAATTACTTGTTTCTCCGATTATGCCGCCAGCATAAAGATCAGAAGATATTGCGCCAGAATTATTGCAATTTGCTATTGCGCTACAGCTGCAACCAACCATGCCGCCGGAGCCATATCCACAAGATATATCGCCATAATTATTGCAGCCTGTTACCGTGTCGCAGCCGTAACCGACCATGCCGCCGGAATAAGAATACTCACGCATAGGTTCACTTGATACATCTCCATAATTATTGCAATTTGTTACTGCGCCGCACTCGTAACCGACCATGCCGCCGGAATAAGCACGGTAAGCATAGGCCTTGATTGTGCCGCTGTTGGTGCAATCTGATATTTCTGTTGCCCCGCGCCCAATTATCCCGCCTGAATAAGTGTAGTAATAACTTGTATACGTGCTTGAAACAGCGGTTATACTTCCGCTGTTATTGCAGCCTTTTACACTTGTGCGAGAACCAGAACCATACCCTATAATTCCGCCGGAATATACATAGTCCGCAGAATCGCCCGAACTTACGCTTCCGGAATTTTCACAGTTTGTGACAATCACCTCAGAATTTTTAACGTAGCCAATAATTCCTCCTGAGACCAGAGTTTCATAGCTATAGTAAGTTGTTGACGTTTGAATTACTCCGCTGTTGACGCAGCCATCAATTGCAAGGTCCTCATTCACCCTTCCGATGATGCCCCCGGTATCCCCGGCGCCATTAAGAACAACACTCGCCCCGTTGGAGCAGCGCGTTACCGTGCCCTCACAGACGCCGGTTATGCCGCCTGCGGCCATTCTCATGGGCGAGCCGCTGACGGTCACTGTCCCGGAGAGCACCTCGCAGTCCGTGACCACGCCGCCGACGCCCACCGTGCCGGCTACGCCGCCGGCAAACCTGCCGCCCGAAACGTAGACGTTGTCCAGCTTCAGGTTGCAGACCATGCCCTCAAGATAGCCGAAGAGGCCCGTGTACTTCAAATCCGGGCTGGTCACATTCATGTTGGATATCGTAAAGCCCTTGCCGTCAAGCGTGCCCGTAAAGGGCCCGTCCCACTCGTTGCCTATCGGCTCAAAATCGAGGCGGCTAAGGTTTATGTTCCCTCCAAGCTCATAGTGCGCGTCCAGGTCGTCGCCTATCGCCTGCAGCTCGGAGGCCGTGCTGATGACATAGGGCGACTCCTCCGTGCCGCTGCCCGTGAGGGCCGAGGCCCCGGAGTTGAGGAACAGGCAGGAGACCACAAGGCAGAGCAGGGCAGTGCCGGGCAGTAATTTGAGTAGTTTTTTCATTTATGCCGCCTCCTTGATCAGATTCTGCTCATTGGTCACGGCCGTGGAACCGGGGTCCAGGCTGCCGCTGTAATATATCTTGCTCTGCAGGTACACGCCGCCTTTTGAGCTGTTTTCAAGTATGAGGTCCCGGACGTTCACCTGCCCGCCGTCTATATATTGCCGCACCTTTCCGCCGAGCGTCAGCGTCTGCTGCGTGATTTGCCCTGTCGTGGCGAGGTCGCCGTTGAGCGTAAGGCTGCCTCCGCCCGTTATGGGCGAGCTGGAGAGGTAGAGGTCGCTTCCGACGGACATTGTCCCGTCCTGCGTCACGGCGGCGTTCTGGATCCTCGCCTGCCGGACTATGGTGAGGGAGCTGTTCCCGTCAAGGACAATGGAGCCGCCTCCGACGATCAGGTCCCCTGTTATTATGAGCTGCGCGTTTTCAAGGGTGAGGCCCTTCGAGGCGTTGAGCGAGCCGTCTATCCGCATGGAGCTGTTTTTCAGGTTCAGCGCGCCGTCCACCGTCTGGTCGCCGCTGAGCTCCGTATCGACTTCGACATTCATGCCGCCCTCGCCCACATGCACGGCGTTTCCCTTGACCGGCACACCGGTGTTCTTGTAGCTTATCGACGCGTACACGCTGCCGTCTATTTGGACGCCTGAGCTCGAGGTGTTGCGGATTTCCAAATACGACGTTTTCACAGTGCCGTAGACGTACTGTTTGTAGCTGCCGTCCAGAATCAGCGTTGTGGCGTTGAGCTCCCCTGTCAGGTCGCCCTTTACCCTGAGCTCACCGTTGCAGGTGAAGGAAGTTGAGACCAGGTCTCCAAACACCGCCATGTAGGACGAGGTGTTCATGGTTCCCGCGCAGGTCGCCGTTCCGCCTATTGTAAGCGGGCTGTCGGTGGTCAGGTTCCCTTTTGTGCTGAGGCTGTTTGCAGAAATGTCGGCTCCGGTTATGGTGACGTCCCCGGGCGCGTTGAGGGCGCCTGTGATTTCAAGCGGCGCCCCGCTCAGGCCGCCGCCGGCCCTTACCGTGAGGTCGCCGTCTATCAGGGTCTCGGCGTTCAGGTGGTAGTCCAGGACAGAGAGGTTGCCGCGGAAGCTGTTCCCGTCCATGACGGCGTTGTCTCCGAGCTTTACGGCGTTCCCGGTGACTGCGCCGTCCGCTTTCTGCACCAGGCGCTCTTCCGCGGCTGCGCTGCCGACGATATCAACGCCCTTTGGGTTGTCAAACACCAGCGTGCCCGCCAACAGCTCCCCTGTCAGCTCCTGAGGCGCTTCGCCGCAGAGCGTGAGCTTGGACACGGCGGCGCTTCCGGAGACGGCCACGTCCCCGCTGCACTCCAGGGCGCAGGAGCCTCCTATGCTCTCACAATCTATGGAAACGTACCTCAGCACTTTGGTCCTGCTTCCGTCTGAGAAGCTGGGCGTGCCGCTCAGAGAGAGGTTCCCTTCCACTGTAACCAGGTCAGAATACACCGAACTGCCGCTGTCGAACAGGGAGCCGTATATCGTGTTGCCGGAAAAGACGCCGCTTTTCGCTGACAGGTCGCCGTTGTAGGTGCTGCTCGCAAGCCTGCCGCCGCTCAGCAGTATGTTTTTCCCGCCTGTTATCTTTGCCTCCGGCGCGTTGAGCGCCCCGCTGACCGTGACTTTTCCGGACACGTCCAGCTCGCCGCAGAGGATGTTCAAATTGCCGCAAGTGAGGCTTCCCGTCCCCAAAATGCTCTGCTTTCCCTCTGAGGCCAGCGTAAGAACTTCGGCGGACCCGCCGCTTGACGTCACGTCGCCGCTGACGACGAGGTCTCCGCCAGTAAAGGCCCCTCTAATGTTCAGGTTGTTGACTTCGAGGGGATCACCCGCCTCGGATGAGTATGTGCAGCCCGCTATATCGAGCGTCCCCGTGACCTTGAGCACGGCGTCGTTCAAGAGCTTTATGTTCAGCGTGCCTCCCGAACAGTAGAGCTCGTCCACGACCACCTGACCCGTTGTCGAAAGGATGCCTGCGCCCGGCGAGGCGCTCAGGTAGGCGATGCCGAGCGGGACGGAAGGCTCCCCGTAGATTCCGAGCTGGCCGTTTACCGTAAGCCCGCCGGCCAGCCGGCTGCTCAACTCCGGTATGTGTATGATCTTTCCGCCGCGGTTTATCGTGCCGACGTAACCCGTGCTCTCGTTGTATTCGATCATTATGATGTCGCCGGATTCTACGGTCACGCCGTCCAGAGGGGGCACGACGCAGGCGGCGATGAGCTCGTCCACGCTGCATTTGTAGAGGGTGTCGTAGGCCTCCTTGGAGCCTTCCCAGAAGATCTTGCCCAGGGCGCTGTCAACTTGCCCGGAGGCCAGGCCGTATGCGATTTTTTCGCCATAGAGGCGCAGCTTCTGCAGCAGGAGCAGATCGTCGATGACTATCGCCGCGTTTTCGTCGCTGGGATCGGAACGGTAGCTTGACAGATCTGCGTAATACAATTCGACGCAAAGGTCGGTGAGCTTTTCCCAATGCAGGAGCTCATACGTCTTTTTGCAGGTATCTTTCAGGCCCACAGCCTGGTCGGCGACCCAGCTCGTTATATCCGCCACGGCGAGCGCCTCTGAGATGGCCGCGCCAGCAAGGGAGGTGCTGCTGATGTGGAAGAGCTTCTTAAAAAGTCCCTTTGCGGAGCTTGCGACGGAGCTGCTTATGGTAGAGTTCTCACGCAGGTATCTAACGATTGAATCATAGCTGAACAGCCTCGTATCATACTCGTCGGAGAGCATGCCGGAAAAGTATTCGAGCGCCTTGCGCATATCCTCGTCTCCGGCGGCATTTGCCATCCTTGCGACTCCGCCGGAAAAGGTGTCCTTCTGCCCCTGTATGCTGTTGATGTACAGATAGCTGTCCAAATAGGTTTCGGCAATTTTCAGAGTCTTACCGGCGCTGCTGAGTGCGTCGAGCACGTCGTTGTCAATGATGTAATCCGCGAGAAAATCATAGTATGAGAAGCCCATATATGAATTTGACGGTGCTGTCATTGACATGGTGTGGACTGCGGCGAGGGCGGCCGCAATGTCGGCCATGGCGGCGGCGTCTTTGCTGCTGTCTGAGCTTTGAAGCTGGCCGAGGGAATCGAAGAGGGACGAACAGGCGTCTATGTACGGCAAAGCGTACTTGTCAATATACTCTGAATCAAACTGTGCGAGATCCAGCCCGGCGACAGCGGCGGCCTGCGAGCGCCCCAGGCTGACGAACTTACGAAGATACGACAGGGTATCTTTAATTTGACGCACGAGTATGAGGGTGTCCTCGCTGTCGCCGAGCGTGGTCCCGTCTGAGGCCGTGTACTCTTCAGAAAAGGTGGCTTTCAAGAGGCTTTCGTACCGCAGCTCGTCCGTGCTTGCTGTGAGATCGTCTATGGTGTCCTCCACCTCGTCCTTGCCGGTGAAAATGCCGGCAAGCCAGGACAAGAGGTTCCCGCCCTCATCCACAAGACCGTTGATGTACTCTTCCTTGCTGTAGTATTTTTCCATGATGTCCACCATGGACTTGTATACCGCAGCCAGGGTCTGGTTTTCGGCGTCTATGCCGCGATACGTGTCCAGGGCATCGCGCGCCAGGCTCTTCCGCCCTGTGTCCGCATACTGTATCGCCATGGGGTTGTTGGCTCTGGAGTCCTCAACAAGCGTTTCGATCACCCAGTGCCTGTCGCCGTTGAGCATGGCTTCCAGCAGCTGCCGGTTCGGCGTGGGGTCAGCCTCGGCAGCATAGCCCTGTACGAGCAGCAGGCTGAGAATAATTATTGCAAGAAGTAGGGGTATTAATCGCAGTTTTCTCATGTGCATCATCCCTTATAGGTTTTTATTGGGCGATTTCGACGGCAGGCTACCGGCGCTGCGACTCGCTTATCTTCGCCGACGAGCACAGGGAGCGGGAGGCTGGAGGAGTCGAGCAGGAACCATGTGGCGGAGGGGCCGTGGAACAGGCGTTTATGATCGACTGGGGCGGCTGCTGAGCTGACTGAGAGTAGCTTTCCGCTGCCGTCACAGAACGCGCAGAAGAGCTGCGCCGCGCCGCTTTTGTAATAGTCCAGGTCCACGGTTAGCCCTACCCCGCCGGATACGGCGTTCCAGCCGCCGTCAGACGAGATGCCCTCCTCTTCCACCGCATAAGGGAGCGCCTCCGACGGGAGCATATGCTCCTGGTACAGCTGCATCATTTCCGGGAGCACCCTGCCGTCGGCGCGCAGGATATACTCCGAGCCTATATGGTTCCAGGTAGAGCTGCCTTCCGTGTAGTACGGCTGGAACATCTCGTAAGAGCTGTAATCATTGGTAAACCAACCCGGGTCATAGGCGCTGCATATATCCAGGACGTCACCGTAATAATCCGGCGCAGAGTCGTACTACGTCCTGAGACAGAAGGCCGTTAGCTATATCCTGGTGGCCGAGCCGCACGCGAGGCTCGAGGTATTCGGCCCCCATCTGTCTAGACTGCGCGGTTATCTGTCCCGTCGCGTAGCTGACCAAATCCGCGCTGATTGTAATCTCTCCGGGCGTTGAACTGTTGGGAGAAACCTGAATGTTGGAGGTCAGCCTCATTTCAATCACCAGCTGACCCTCGCCACCCATAGGCACTTGTCGCGTAGTGCTTTAAAATACCAGTTTATGTAACAGCCTTTCTCATAATACCTTACGGTAAATTATATAATACCATAATAAGGTGAACTGTTCTACACTTTTGTTGCTTATTTTACTGGCGTAAGCGTAGGTTTCGGCTACAAATAACTACTGCTTCGCAGGACTGCTTTCAAGAAAGGTTTTACTTGCCCAAGCATGGAAATTACTGTATAATAAAATACCAAAGACTAAAATTGGAACCGTATTGGGGAGGAAAGGAAGTATCGCGGTATGAAAGCGCTCTAAAAAGCCTTGGGTGCACTTGTGCTGGTTTTGGTTCTCACGTTTGCCGCCTCGGCAAAGGCGGCCGCTTTCTCTGAGGAGAATTTTGCCTCTCTGGAGTTTACAGACGCAAAAGGCTTCAGCACGCTAATCACGGACACAAGCGGCGGCCATTGGAGCCGCAGCGGCGCACTCGATCCGGCTGCGCTTGAGTTCAGCGGCTGCGTGGAAGACATTGCCTCCTATGAGCTGCTCTACTGCGGAGAAACCGTCATGTCCGTCACGCTGCATGACCTGCAGAGCCCGCCGCCGCAGGGGACGAGTTCCGCAGTCGGTGCCCTCAACGGTTATTACACGGCTGAGTTCAACATGGACTCTTCGCGCGAAGCTTTCATCACCGGCCTCACCAGCCGCAACCTCCTGCAGGTGCAGACAGAGCTGATCACCGCAAAGCTGGAATATCGCTACTTCAATATCACGAACATCGACTTTATAGACACGGAGAAGACCGGCAGCTCCGACTCCATGCTCTGCTGGGCGGCCTCCTGCGCGGATATCCTTCAATATACGGGCTGGGGCAGCGCAGCCGGTTTTTCGGACGCCGATGACATCTTTGAGGCATATATTAGGGCATTTGACGACGTCGGAGACAACGCTTACTATGGTTGACAATGGTTTTTCAGCGGCTACAACGCGAAGCAGGAGGTAAGCGGCTGGGCACACATTGACGACGGCACTTATAGCACTTTTAAAGGCTGGCTGCCGGCCTATTCCCCGGAAAACGTTACAACCTTGTATGACGTCAAGCATGATTGGAGCCCGATAGACGACACATTTGCCAGCCTTAGAGAAGGCGGCGGCGTTAGTATTCTACTGGGTTGGTATGGTGATTATGGCAGGAACGGCGGACATGCCATTTCGCTCTGGGGCTATGTGCTGAACAACGCGGCAAGCGGAAAGGACAAATACGAGGCCCTAATCATCTCTGACTCCGATTCGGACATCTATTCCGCAGACAGGCGTGATGCGCCCAACAAATACCGTCTGCTTGAGATGGAGCCCTATTCCGGCAACAACATGGATAGCTTCAAGCTAGACTACAGCAACTATTCTTCCGGTGTACTTGAAAACTTTGTCATCCTGCATCCCTGCTCCGGCGGCATTCAGAAGGATAGCGGCACGAGAGACAAATTCAATAACTTTGACCTCGTAGTTGACACGGTGGATGTCGCGCTTATAGGTGCAAACGGGAAAGGCGGCTCCATAAAAGTTGCACCTGTAGGCGAGGACGTCTGGATCCAGCCGCTGATTTGGAACTGTTCTGGGCGTAATGCCGATAATATCGACTTTCAATACACTGTAATGGTAACCGACAGTAGCGGCACGAAGATGTATGAAGAGACTCGTTTGTTCTACGATATGACGATAATTGCAGGCAATGATTTTTACGCCGAGAAGGTAAACATTGGGAAATGTGAACCCGGACGCTATACGGTCACTGTCGCAGTTTACGCCGGAGAAGCCGAAGCATATATAAGTAACAACAGCGGCAGCGTGAGTTTCAGCGTTGCGCAAAAGCCCGAGGGCGCGGATGGCGTCAGCCTTGAAGCTGAAGTTAAAAACAGGACTCATGCTTTTCTCAGCATTACGGGTGTGGACAATATATTGGGCTTTACTCCAACGCGTTACGACGTGTATGAGGTATACGAGCAGACCTATGAGAGCGGCACCACCATTCAATTCTGCAATTTTATCGGCACTTACAACAGCCTGCCCGAAAGTGTAACGATGCCCTTAGAAAAGCCAACGGTTGCGTTCGCTGTGGTCGTTCAGCCGGCTGAAAGCGGAGTGCCCAGCCTTGCCCTTATAAGCGATCATATCAGCGTTGAAACCGCAGAATTGGGCGTCTTTGCCGTCAGCGGCTGGCAGCCCTACACTGGCCTGCAGAAAGATGAAAAGGCGCTTAAACCAGGCGAGGAATTTGCATTCACAGTGAATAATAACTCCGGGAAGACTCTAAATTATACCGCCAAAGTCGTCGCTGTGCGTCGTTATGACAGCTGGCAGGTGGATTTGTACTCCTCTGAGGAACTGGGCCTTGACGCTGGTGAGGTTGAGAACTTCTCCATAAGTTCCTGGACAGTTGGCGGCCTCTTTGGAGATTTTGATATCTACGCCGTCGCAGAAGGTAGTTGGGGAAAAGCCGAGTATCAACTTGGCTCGCTAAGCTTTGTTGCCGAAACCGAGTATATCAATCAGAGAGTGGAGTTTAGCGGCTTATCCGCCCGGTTCAGCTTTAATGCATCTATGCAGCTGGACTATTACATTTACCTGTCTGCAGAGTTCACTGAGGATAAAAACGCCACTTTAACGTATGAGGACTCGGTTTATGTGGATATGGCAACCGACCAGAGCAGCGGCCTGATGTCCTGCGTGAGCGGCCAGACGACCCCTCTGAAACCCGACAAGGTCTATTATTGGCGGCCGGTGCTTTCGACAAGGGAGTATGGTGAGGATGGTTCGTATAAGGACGTAGAGATATGTGGAGACTGGGTCGAATTTGCAACGCCGGGATTGGACGAGCTAACTCAACTCGCTCTCAATGCGGCCGAAACAGTAGAGCTGGGCGAGAAGAATGAATATGCTTACTATGCTTTTACCGCGCCTGAGTCCGGTACATATACTCTGAACCTGTCAGCGGATTTCGGTGAAAACGCCGAATACATATCCTGGAGCCTGTATCGCTGGGATACAAATATTCATTTTTGGCTGAATGAATATTGCAACACCGATACTTATTCCATGGATATGAGCTTGGGACAGAATGAAAAGGCATATTTCGCAGTCAAATGTTACTCCGGCTGCAAAGTGAGCGTTAACCTCGTCCAGACAGGAGAGTACGTGGAAGACTTCAAAACCCTTTCACTGAGTAATGTCGCCGCTATTACGCCGTTTGAAATAACGGGCACAATAAGCATCGACTCTCCAAGCGGTTCGAGCTTCATCTTGTATATTTTAGACGAGGAAAGCGGGATATATAATCAGATTCAAAAGTTTACAAACTTTGCCGGCGGAACGGCAAGCGCAGAGTTCAGCATAAACGCAATTCCCGGAAAAACGTGTGTAATATCGCCGTGTTGGTCGCCTTTAGGCGATGACTACTTTACGATGCATACCGGTGATAAATTGACGGTGGAAGTCCCGCCCTATTTAGGAGCCCAGCTTGGTCTCGAGACAACAGCAGTTTTACGGATTGGCAAAGATGGGATATCTGGATATCAAGCCTTTACGGCGCCAAAGGCTGCAAATTACCTAGCCAAGGTAAGCGGCAAATCGGGCTGGACTTATTTGAGCTTAATGTACTTTACAAGTTCAGATGGAATGCCGGAATATGTTCCTATTCTTAACAGCGACCAAGTGCTAAGTGTCCATCTGAATGAGGGCGAGAGTGTTTATTTCAGGGCTTCCGGCGGTGAGGGCGACTGCGTCACGCTTGAAGTTTATGACAAAGGCGCATCGGTTAAAGAAACCACGCCGTATGACACAGAAACTGGGATTACATTGAGTTCATACTGGCCGGATGAGAGCGAAGAATATATACTGGGCGTGGAATACGGCGAGCCCGGAGGCAAGACGTATACAGAAGAGACCAGACTCACAGGCGGACAGGAAGTATATGTAATTCGCGTACATACGCGGCCTTCGAGCAGTTACAGCTGCAGGGCCTATGTCCAGGCCTTGGACGGTGAGAAGCGCTACTACAGCGTGAGCAGCAGCTTTAGTACGGGAAGCTGCTCGGCAACAAGTCTCAATTTGGGCAGCAATCAGTACAGCTGCACAGAGCTGTCGCTGTACGCGTTCAGCTCGGATGAACCGGCCTGGTACACATTTGACGTGGCACCCACCAGCGGGCACTACCGTATCTGGAACGAAGAAAGCGGCCGGTGGTCAGACAATATTGCCCAAAACCGAAAGACGCTGTATATGAAGAGCGGCGAAACCGAATATATCTGGGCTGACAGCGGAAGCGGAAGCATAAGCGTGAGCAAAGCTGCGGCTCAGACCACTTTCAGCATTACATCAGCTTAGGCGGTTACAAACGGTGCCTTCGAACAGGTAAAGGTGAGCGCGGCAATACCCTATGGCTCCGACTTCAGCCTGGGCGTCGCCTATGGCGCCGACGAGGATACGCTCAATTACCGCTGGCTGAAATATGAAAACTATCCGAGCGAGACGATCGAGGCTGATGTAGCGCTTCCCATGCAGCCCGGCGAAGAATATGTATACCGCGCCGTCCTGCTTGACAGGGCTAATGGGACTTACTACTACGGAGACTGGGGCAGCTTTACGGGGGCAGAAACCTGTTACAGCCCGGAGCTGACTCCCGGCGAGTTTGGGACGTCGGAAAACGGGAGCTTTACATTTACGGCGGCCGAGGCCGGGCTTTATACGCTCAGCGCCACAGGCGAGAAGGGCGAGCTCTGGGTTTGGAAAGTCGGCGACGAGCTCTGGCAGTCCTGCCCCTTTGACGAGGATAGGCGCGCCTTCTCCTTCACATTGGTGGAGGGCGAGAGCGTGTACATCTGGCAGGAGGGGCTGGAAAGCCTGATGCTCACCGAGGGCTATGCCTCGGCAGTTAGGAGCGGGGACGGCGTGACCGTCAGCTTCATGCCGGAGAAGACAGGAACATACATCGCGACCGCTTACGATGCAGATGGGCGCATGCTCGAATGCAAGGTCTTCACCGTGGAGAGCCTGACTGGGGAGGAACAGACGATCGGTGGGAAGTTCACGGTTAGGGATGCTTCCATCGTGAGGGTGTTCAGCCTGGCAAATAACATGCCGCAACGCGCGGCTATAACAACGGCAATACCGAAAACCGCATAAACTGAGACGAAGGCCGCCATTGGTGGCCTTCGCCTTTTGTAAGAGCTCTAAAAGTTATGCCGGCGTCAATCCATACTCACGTACGTATGGCAAATGAACCGGCGATTTTTTAAATTGACATAGTCTATGGTCTGGAATTCTCAAGCAAGGAATCATACATAATAGACACTACCGCAAATAGATATTCTGCGATAATAGGTATACCAGAATCAAACCTGATTCTGATGCGCCCCGCCCTGCTTGCGGCCAGCGAAGAAGGAGAGCAAGGGAGAAGGTTAACAACCCATGAGTTAAACATCAACACCGCTTACTTCGAACTGCATTATGCCGACAGAGAGGCCCTGAGCACCTATACACCAGGCGTGAATAATAACATTGATCCAGCCATCGCCACGCACCACGAGATGGACTGACTCATATATTACGAACTGCTTGAGTACGTGCAAATGGCGCTTGACGCGACGCTGGAGCAAAATCTGCGCGAGGACGTCGGAACGCATAGGTTGGAAGATTAAGCGCTGCAATAGAACGAAAAAAGGTCGCCATCGGCGACCTTTTTTCCTGCTTATATTTTTGCGCGGATAATGGCAACATGCCCGCTCCTTTATCTCTTTTGGTATTGCCTCATCTGCCGGATAGAAAGAGTAACCGTCGATCTCGCTCGGAGTTATCCAGCGCAGGCCGTTGTGCTCGAGTAGTTGCGGCTCACCTTCGGCTGTGCGGGCGTTAATGAGCGTGATATGGACGGTGAGGTTGGGGTAGACGTGCGTGACTTCGGCGAACACATCCACGATGACGACGGTGATGACCAGTTCCTCGCGGCACTCGCGCGAAGGCTTGCTCCTTTGCCTCGCTCGGCTCGACCTTACCACCTATGAACTCCCACAGCACCCCTGCGCCTTGCGCTCCGGCCGCTGGAATGTCATGGGACTGCCACCATCCCGTATGAGCACCGCAAATCTGCACCTTGATTCGATAACCACAGGAATATTATACCATGCCTGACAACTTGGCGACACTATAAAAACAAAGAGAGCCGAAAACACGTCCATTTTGCTCGGCCTAACCAAGCGCTGAACACTAGCGGGAGGGTATGTGGAATTAATATGAATTGACGATTACACTATAACTTGATAAACTATAAATTGAATTTAATGCCAATTCAGGAATATATAAATATGTTCAGAAGCAGGGGACAGAGATATGAACGTTACATTTTTGATTGGCAACGGGTTTGACCTCAATCTGGGCCTGGCTACGGCATATTTTGACTTTGTCAAATACTATAAAGGGACAGCGGCGGATACTGAAGTGCTGCGAAAATTCCGCAAGGACATAAACGAGAATGAAGCTCGCTGGTCGGCTGCCGAGATTGAGATGGGTCAGTATTCGGGGGCGTTTGAGAAAGGTCAGGGCGCGGCGTTTTCAGAGTGCCACACCGATTTTTGTAATCACCTTGCTGCCTATTTGAAACAGCAGCAAGACCGCATCGACTATGATTACGTTGACAAACATATTGAGCAAGCTTTTGCAAATATCAACACTCTTGCAAATCCTTTTCCTGAACGGGAGCGCAGTGTAATCGAGGGCATTTATTCCAGACATCAGTCAGGGAATACAACCGTTAATTTTATTAATTTCAACTATACAGACACTCTCGATAAGTGTATTGCACGAATTTAAAATAATCAGTCGGTGCTGGGCAACCACAGATTTAGCAACACAATATACAACCATAGAATAGGAGAAGTACAGCACGTACACGGTACTCTAGATTCTCAGATGGTGTTCGGTGTAAATGACGAGTCACAAATCGTAAAGCCTGACATATTCGAGTGCGATTATGGTGACATATACGAAGCTTCATTTATAAAGAAACAAGCTAACGAAAACTACAGAGAAAATACCGACAGCAAGGTTTACAATATTCTAAAAGGCAGTCAGCTGATTTATATTTATGGTATGTCAATTGGAGAAACTGATAGTCTCTGGTGGGAAAGGATATGTGAATGGCTAGCAGCCGATCCTTATCATCACTTGATCATGTATAAACATAGTCTGCCACACTTAGGATTGCTTGGTAAGGACTACTTAATCGGCGAAAGAAAAGCTCGCAATGAGATTATGGATTATTCTGCATATACAAAAGATCAATTAAAGAGCATAGGCCCAAGGATCCATGTCACTGGTGAAAACCTTTTTGGTGAACTCAACGTCGTGGCAGATAAAACAAAAAGCCCAGTAGAAATATTCTTGGACGCCGCTAATAAAGCCGCGTCGTCCTTGAATAATGGCGGCAAAGAGCTTCTCGAGGCCTATCAAACAGCCACGAAATAGATAAGTTGCCGTTACAAGCCGAAGGGACATCCACATGAACTTTATGCATGATTTGGCTGAAATATCAAGGAAAGAGCTCAACCAAGCCGGAATAGTGGTCCCAAGGGACTGGGATGACTATACCGTTTGCATGAAGTATCTGGATATTCACCATAGATTCTTTGACTCAAGTGTTTCTTATATGGTGGCATATTCAAGAGAGCTCAAGAAAAAGCTGCCAACTCTCACATCGAAAGAGCAAGACGCAATTAAAGATATTGAAGAGAGGCTAAAAACCCGAAAATCAATAGTTCCATACATGAGCAAGCAAATTCGAGCTATATCTGTGAGCAAGTCGGATTTTCTGTTAAAAAATTGGAATATATATCATCTACATCTGGAAAAAGATACTGATGGGCGCAGCAATGGTAATCTGCTGTTCTTTCAACCGCAAGGGCGCTTTGTTTACTTTATTGATGTGCGTCCACATCCCAAGGGAAGTGCATGGTTTGATCGAGAGCTATTTGATATCATATATGACAACTGGCCGTTCCTTCTGAATTATAGGCCTGACACGAAACCAACGGTTACTGTTCCTGACGAGAAGGTGCATGATGCGCTTAAAAAGATGGTTTTAGCATTGCCGTTTAAGGAAGGATGCATTTTCCCGACCAGCTTAGGTGTGGCATCATCCGGAGACAGCAGTGGGGCCGTGATGAAAGTAAATAGCGTTTTCAATAATTTGACTGCTAGTGAGTTAAAACTGAATGAGAAAGAGAATGAAATCCGGCGGAAAATTAGAAAGCTAAAACTGCGCGAACCAGATTTGTTAGAGTACCGTTTGCTACGAAAATAAGTGGCGAGGGCGTGAACCTTGACAAACAGGCTTTCAACGCCTCATGAAAAACCATCGCAGCACAAAAAGCGGCAGGCCAAAACCTGTCGCCGACCGAGGTATGGAACAGTGGGCATCAGTCTGGCGCCACCACAAAGTATCCCAGCTTTTGCAGTTCGTTCACCATACGGCTGGCCCGTTTGCGCTCACTTTGTTTTCTGCGGATCTCAAAACAGTCTTCGTTGTATGGAGAACCTGTCTTCAACATCGTGTAAATCAGCGCCAGCAGTTTGCGAGCCAAAGCAATCGTTGCACGTTTAGCGCCCTTCCGCTGTTTTATCCTCCAGTACCAACCGGAGAGGTACAAGCTTCGTTTTCCGGCACTCTCGTTGTTACCGGGACTCAAACCGGCCCAGGAGCATATATGCTGGGAATCCGGAAAGGCACTCATATCGGTACTAATCTCCGCGATAATGGCTGCTGCCGCAGTTACATCAATGCCCGGTATGGAGCACAGGAGGCTCAATGCCTCTTCGTGCTTTGTGATCTCTTTCGTAATAGCGTCCTCCACAGTATGGCGGTGCTGTTCAAGCGCTTCCAAGTGCCCAAATATCATGCGAAGAAAGCCGCGCTGGTGCTCCGAGAGCGAACCGTTCAAGGCAATCAGTATTTCGTCGATACGTTTCCGGGTCTGCGTTTTCAGGCACCGGTCCAGAGCTTCCCGCGAAATATTTCCGTATTCCATGAGATGACGGATGATGTTTCGCCCGGAAGCGCCAAATGCGTCCGACAGAAACGCTGTGAAGCGGAAACCGGAGCTTTGCAGAAATTTATCGATGCGATTCTTTTGGGCGGTAATGTCGCGAACGATGCTCTTACGATACCGGGTCAGATGCCGCAGTTCCCGGAAGGTCTTATCTGGGATAAAACTTCCCTTTAGTAATCCGGCACGGAGTAATGTGGCGATCCATTGCGCGTCTCGCATATCCGTTTTGCGCCCAGGCACATTCTTCATGTGGCGGGCATTCACTACCAGAATGTTGATCTGCCCATCAAAACAAGGTTCCAGCATTTCGTAAATGGGCTGCCAGTAGATCCCAGTGCTCTCCATAGCGACATAGCGGCACTCAGCTTCCAACACCCAATCCCGCAGCTTCCGCATTTCCGGGATGAGTGTGCTGAAGGAGCGGATCTCGATTTCCGGATCGGTGCCCAGCTCACCTTTGGCAAGACAGGCAACAATAACGTCACGATGAATGTCCAGTCCCATGGCGCAGGTCAATATGTCTTGCATCAAATCCCTCCCTGAACGACGCAGGCTGGGAATTGCCCGGGTGGGTATCCGAACTTTGCTACTCGTGCTCTTCACTTACGTGACGCAACATACTGCTGTTCTCTTGGGCAATTCGTCCACGTTGAACAAACGGGGTGAAAATCCACCAAGGTGCAACCGGACTACGCCTGCTGTCTTCAGTTTAGCAAATCCTTCGGTTAACGCACAGACTATATTTTCATTCTCAGCTGTGATGGCATTTCATGAGGCGTTGAAAATAGAATCAGGATTTTTTATTGCTTACGAAATCCATACACACATTAAGATCAGGCTATTTAGCGTGCCATAATATGGGCGTGATAATATGTCAACTACTCTCCCTTTCCATCCTTCAGGAGCCGCCGTTCACAGACAAAGGCAGTAACGTGAAGGTGTTCACGGACATGCCTTTGCGTGTGTGCAGGTATCTAGCGCCATATACAGCATAAACGCAAACTCAGCTGCATTAAAGCAGCAAACCTGCTAATGTGTGTCCAGCACAAAAGAAGAGAAGTAGCGGATAAAAAACAGGCATAGCAAAAGGACCTGCAACATATTCCGGCTGCAGGCCTGGGAGGATATGACCCGTACATATAATGATGGCTGTGCTGCGGAGCAGCATGGCCATCGTTGTTTCGTATCAGGCGGTCT
>ERZ826764.1598-NODE-1598-length-25830-cov-6.732609_pt1 | contig 25830 bp, 28 predicted proteins | sample MGYA00519870_ERZ826764 | MGnify/ENA primary metagenome ERZ826764 (study PRJEB31778, sample SAMEA3449239) | human gut metagenome | biome: human gut; feature: human-associated habitat; material: faeces | place: United Kingdom | collected 2010/2012 ...
TAAATGATTCAAGAGGGAAATACACGATTTTGTTTTCCTATATTTGTGCAGTAATACAAAGATGTTGCTTCCATTTTCAATCTCTATAAATTACCAAAAAATAGTGTTATAATGAAGATATCCCTCAGTGAAAAGATAATAAAAAAAAGATTTGACAAAATTCATAGTATGTAGTATGATTAAAATAACAATAATAGTAATTATTCTTATTTTACTATTAAATTTTATAGAAAGAGAGAAATGAATGATGAAAGATTTAAAAGGAACCAAAACAGAAGCAAACCTCATGACCGCGTTTGCGGGCGAGAGCCAAGCGAGAAACAAATACACATATTTTGCGTCAGTCGCAAAAAAAGAAGGCTTTAATCAAATAGCGGCAATTTTTGAAGAGACCGCGAACAACGAAAAAGAACACGCGAAAATGTGGTTCAAAGAACTCGGAGGAATCGGAGACACCGCGTCTAATCTTGAAGCCGCGGCGGCCGGAGAAAACTACGAGTGGACAGATATGTACGCGACTTTCGCCAAAGAAGCGAAAGAAGAGGGCTTTGACCATATCGCCGCGCTATTTGAGGGCGTCGCTAAAATAGAAAAAGAACATGAAGAAAGATACAGAAAACTTCTCGCGAATGTCAAGAACGGTGAAGTATTCGAAAAAGGCAGCGTCGTAATATGGCAATGCGCCAACTGCGGTCATATAGTCGTAGGAACAAAAGCTCCTCAGGTATGCCCGGTTTGCGCTCACCCGCAGTCCTACTTCCAGATAAAAGCGGAAAATTATTGATATCGATATTTAAATATTTATGGTATCAATGTTGTAAAAATCGTGTTACAGTCGTGATTTTTTACGACATGTCCGACAAACCGAAACAAAATACAAAAAATATAGAAAAACCTATTTCTTTTAAAAAGGCGGCAGGGCTATATCCTGCCGCCTTTTTAATTTTCATATTAAAGTAAATCAAAAATCAAAATTACTCACCGGAAATCTCTCGTTTTATATTTGAATACGTTATATGAATAATATCAATAAATTTTGCAGCTGCAAAAATATAAATTGTAAATTACATCCTCTAAATCACAATAAAGGCTGTTCTCCGTGCATAAATAAAAATTTACGGACGAAAGAGCTTCCGAACTGCTTTTTTAATCTCGTGAAAAACTCAGAAACAAGAAAAGACGATTCGTTTAAAAGTTTCTCGAAATTACTTCAAGAAGAAGAATTGTAAAAAAATAAAAACCGTCTGAAAAACAGACGGTTTTTTTGCTTTAACGAAACAAATCCTCACAAAAGAGTATAAGAAGCTTAATTATCAATCAATCCGATTATCTATGCCGAGAACCGTCGCCGCGATATCCGCCGATACTCTGCAAAGTTCCGGACAAGGACGCTTTTTATAATATTCTTCCGTCCGCTCCTCCGGTACCGGCGAAAACTTATTTCCCGTAAGCCCCAGCAGTTCTCTGCAAATTATCGACCCGTTTCTTTTTCGAAACTCGTCGGCGAGAGTTTGTACCAAAGAGTAAAGTTTCGCTTTTTCCGATTTGGCTCCCGGCGATGAATAACCGTCAAAAAACCCGGCGACTATAAACATTCCGGATACCGTTCCGCAGACCTCCCTCAGTCTTCCCATTCCTCCGCCGAACGGGGAAGAAAGAAGAGCGACCGTTTCGGGAGGCAGATTTATTTTATCCGCGAACGCCATAACAACCGCCTGAGAACAATTATATCCCTCTCTGAAAAGAGATTCCGCCTTTTCTCCTCTTGTCATTTTATTTTTACATTTCATTATAGCATTTATATTTTGAATTTAAAAGGATAGTTTTTCTCACAAACTGTGGTTTGTCTTCTCCATATAACAAATGCAGAATATTGGCACTCAGATAGATTCCGACAGCACAAAGACAGGCAAACAATATCATAAACGGCAGACAAATCTGCCCGAATAACTGAAATGGCATACAGCTGTAATCCCATACATGAAGTGCAAACCATTTATTTACAATGATACCTGTGATAAATTCCATTGCTGTTACAAAGATACTGCACCGCAGCACCTGTCTTAGAAAATCATCCTGCCAGTGTACCAGTTCTCCCTGGTACGTGAAAAACATCATACAGATTCCGCCCAGTAAAAACATGGACCAATGTGAAAATCCACGGAAGATGATTTCCAGCGAATAGTAGATCCATCCTCCGATACCCCATAAAAATAAATACTCACTGATTTTTTTCATATAAAAACGCCCTCACTATCTTGTTGATACTACATAGTTTGAGCGCTTTTATGGTTAATTATAATACATTTATTCTGCCAGTTCTCCCAGATAATAGAAACCTTTGCATTCAGTCAGTCTGACATCTGCCAGACGTCCGATCATTCCTTTATCTCCCTTGATATGTACCAGCAGATTGTTGCTTAAACGTCCGGTCACCATGGATGGATCGTGTTCACTGACTGATTCGATCAATGCTGTCTGAACAGTCCCTTCATGAACAGAGCATACTTCTGATGCGATGGAATGAACTTCTTTTAATAATCTGTCAAAACGATTTTTGACCACATCTTCAGGCACCTGATCTTCCATAACTGCAGCCGGTGTTCCGGTACGTTTTGAATAAATAAAAGTAAATGCACTGTCATAGCGGACTTTTCTTACGATATCCATTGTCTCTTCAAAATCTTCTTCTGTCTCACCAGGGAAACCAACAATGATATCGGTAGTAAGAGAAACATCCGGTACTGATCTTCTAATCTTTTCTACCAGTTCCAGATACTGTTCTTTTGTATAATGACGATTCATCTTCTTCAGAATCTTGCTGCTTCCGGATTGTACCGGTAAATGCAGATGTTTACAGATCTTTTTGGATTTGCCCATGACTTCGATCAGTTCATCGGATAGATCCTTTGGATGAGACGTCATAAAGCGAATGCGTTCCAGTCCTTCGATCTGTTCAATTCTTTCAAGAAGCTGGGCAAATGTAACCGGATGTTCCAGATTCTTACCATAAGAATTGACATTTTGGCCGAGCAGCATAACCTCAACAACACCATCTGCAACAAGCTGGCGGATTTCGGATATGATCGCCTCAGGATCACGGCTTCTTTCTCTTCCACGTACATATGGTACGATACAATAACTGCAGAAGTTATTACATCCAAACATGATATTTACTCCGGATTTGAAGGAGAATTTACGGTCATTCGGAAGGTTTTCAACAATTTTATCGGTATCTTTCCAGATATCGATCACCATACGCTGCGATTCGAAACGTGTGACGATGAGTTCGGCAAATTTAAAAATATTATGCGTCCCAAAAATAATATCTACATAGCGATAACTCGTCTTTAGCTTTTCTACGACTTCCGGTTCCTGCATCATGCATCCGCAAAGACCGATCATCATATGAGGATTTTTCTTTTTTCTTGGTTTTAACTGGCCAAGTCGTCCGTAGACACGCATATTGGCATTTTCTCTTACCGTACAGGTATTAAAGATGATAAAATCAGCCTCATCTTCCGCAGCTTCTACGTAACCGATTTTTTCCAGGATTCCGCAAAGCTTTTCAGAGTCTCTCGCGTTCATCTGACAACCAAAGGTTGTAACGCAGAACGTTAGCGGACGACCAAGTTCTTCGGATTCACGCTGTACATATGCCTTTGCCTTTTCGATGAAATAATACTGACGGGCAGTATCATCTGCCGGCGGCTCTTTTGTAATATCTATATCGTAATTAACATTATTAAGCATTCTTTTTGCTCCTTTGTATTATTTTAGAATCAATTAGTAATCATGGATTTAGACAAACTGATGTCTGTTTTCGTCATATTCATAATCAATGGTTTTTAAAGTATTCACAATTTCTTCTTTTTTTACATTCATATCATCACATAAAGCATCCAGATTGTGATAATAATCTCTGAGTTTTGTATTGACTACACTAAGTAACAGCATCGGATCTTTCGGTAACCCATTTGCCATCTTTTGTTCACTCCTTTTTGTTATATAAGACTTTTCTCTTCTGTATCAAGCGGATAACTCTGCTTTTCTGTCACAACTTTTTCTGGCTTTATATCATGTTCCTCAAAAGGAAGTTCTCTGTACATCTGCAATTCGAATGCAATTGCAACTGCATGCAGATTCGGATGTTTTTCCAGATATTTGTCATAAAAGCCGCCACCATATCCAATCCTGTGGCATTCTTCATCAAAAGCGACTCCAGGCATGATCAAAAGTCCGTCTTCTCCATCTGCTATATGATCGCCGGTTGGTTCCAGAATCCCGTATGCGCCCGGCTGTAAGTCATCTTTACTTTCTACCAGGTAAAAATTCATTTCGCTTCCCTCAATTCTCGGAAACCACACACTTTTTCCGAGCTTCCAGGCCTTCTCCATGATGGAAGAGGTTCCCACTTCTCCGTTATAATTTGCATAACAGTATATATCGGTCTCTTCTAAAAATCGCGGATGATTGATAACTCTTTCGGTAATGTCGTTGGTTGCCTGTTGCCACACAAGTGGATCCATCTCTTTTCTGAGACAGATGATCTTATGTCTAATTTCCTTTTTTGCTTCCAAATTTCTCACCTAAATTCGTAATACTTCCGTCTTTTTCCTTTATAGAAATGTTGTTCAGCTGCCCACGCAGGTTCCTTTTAAAAGAATCTATATATTCTTTTCTCAAGATCTGCTGTTCTTTTAGTTCTTCCGGTGTCAGACCTTCTGATTTTGATTTATGATATAATTCATTGATTCTTGCTACTTTTTTATTATCCATTATCTTTTGTCCTTTCTGTAAGTTTCAGGTTTAACTGGAATAATTTTCCAGAAAACCATATAAGCTTTCTGATGTTTCTATATATTTTCCATTCTGAACTTCTTTTTGAAGATTTTCCGGAAGGTCCTCCAGTGAAATATCTGTATATTCATATACCGTCTTTTTATCACTAAGATATACAACCACATATCCATTTAATTCCTTCAGATAATAACAGTCGTCTTTAAGAGCCTGTCCGTCTGCTGCCACAGAAGTGTTGTTCATTTCTTTCTGTTCCTTCGCATTTATTTCGGCCTGGATTTCACGCTTTCCTTTATTCAAACTCAGCTGATAAGCACAGGTAATTCCAAATACTACAAGGATCAGAAACAGTAAAAAGCTAATACCATACTTATTTTTCATAGTGATTACTCCTTTTTGAGTACAGTATTAGCTTATAACATTGTATTTATACGATTTTTCTCAATGTTTTTTCGATAAGAAGCCCCTCCCGCTCCGGATAATCATACTTTTCACTTTCTCTGATACATGCACATACGAATGCATGAGAAGCCTGGACACTTTCCAGAAGTGTGTTACCCTGCAGGAGTCTGGCAAGAAACATTCCGTCAAATGCGTCACCGGCTCCGTGAAATTCTTTTAATACTTCACCGTTCCCGATATAGAGAAATGCATCGTCTTCATATAATACGATACCTTTTTTGCAGTCATCTTTCGGAACACTGGTGATGATTATATCTTTGGCACCCATTTTGCGCAGTTCTTCGCACAGATGCAGGACATTTCGGTGATTCCCTGTGATCTGATACTCTTTTCCGGCGAGCAGATACATTTCTGTCAGATTTGGCAGAATTACATCCGAATAAGGCAAAAGCCTTCTCATCGATGTACCGTAAGATCCATCAAAATTAGAATAATATTTCCCGTGATCACCCATGATTGGGTCAAGGATTACTTTGGTATCCGGAAATTGACTGATAAAATAAATAACAGAATCAATCACGTCAACATTACCAAGGTATCCTACAAAAATCGCGTCAAATGTAATGTTTTCTTTCTTATAGTGATCCGCACACGTACGTATATATTCTCCGGGTACATGATATATGGCAGGTGTTCCATAACCTCCGGTATGTGTCGATAACAACACAGTCGGGATGGGACACGCTTCAATTCCCATCATACTTAAGATAGGTGTCATATTCATCATGGCTGCTTTTCCTACACCGCATATATCGTGTAACAGTGCAATCTTTTTTACTGGTCTCATAACTTACCTGTATTCCCCTTTTATCAAATGTAATCTACGGCATAATGTCACAAGGGTAGCTCCTTTTGGCATGCCAAGTAATTCTTCTTCTGTAATTCCTCCAAGTACAACAATAGCCACACCATAAGTTACCACTGCTGCAAGAAGTGCGATGATCGTCGCAATATATGGGCCTGCGAACAATTCGAAAATCAGGTGGACCAAAACAGCGATCACACCCATGATCAGTGAAGCCAGTGCAGGGATTACAAAAGTCTTCTTCTTTTCCTGCACATATCCAATCCTGTCACGCAGTGCTTTTGCGTTCAATACACAGATTGCTCCGGAGAAAATAATCTTACTTAATACTACGGCATAGATATTCCATTTCAATACTACCAGCATCAGGAACAATGTCACAATATGGATCACCAGGGAAATTGCAGCATTCTTTACCGGAGTCATCATGTCATCAAGGCCCTGTAATACAGAGTTGGTAACAGTTGACAGACAGAAGAATACAACCGAAAGAGCTCCCATCTGAAGCATCAGTGCAGCCGTTGTATTATCCTGAGTAAAATATAACATATTCAGGATTGGTTTTGCCAGCGTAATAAAACCAACCGCACATGGAATTGCGATCACCATATTAAAACGGCTTACCGTATTGATCTTATTATGTACCTGTTTTCTGCTACCAGTCTGTACTGTTGCAACCAGACTTGGCACCAGAGATGCCGCCAGTGCACTGGAAATAGAAAGCGGTACATTGATCATTGTACTGTACTGTCCCTGAAAGATTCCCAAAAGACTTGCATATTCTTTTTTACTGAACCCCTGTGCAGCCATTACGTTATTAAAAAGCGCCGTATCTACGAAGTCACTGATATTATATACAGTTGCACTTAAAATAACCGGTGCGATCGTTACAAACAGAACTTTGTATACCGTCTTATAGCTTTCGCGTTTTTTCGAATGGTCACGTCTCATTTTGCGTTTGAAGACTTTGTTATATGCAAGAAATACAAGACCAACAAATACTAATGCACTGAATGCTCCAAGAACAGTACCAAGTGTTCCTCCGGCTGCGGCAAATGCCGGACCGAAAGATTTGTCACCTCTCGTTTTTCCTACGGCTTTTCCTGCATTTAATAATACATAGGCTCCCGCAATAGATACAACTGCATTTATGATCTGTTCAATAACCTGTGAAATTGCAGTCGGGACCATGGAACCGATTCCCTGAAAAAATCCTCTCAAAACTCCAAGTAATGCAACGATCAGAATACACGGTGCCAATACACGGAGCGCATATGCACTCATATCCAGATGCATGATCGTCGTTGCAATAAAATCAGCTCCAAAGAATACAAGCAGAGCTACAAAACCACCGGCGAGCAATGCAAATGTTATGGCTCCACGAAAAATCTTATGTGCATTTTTGTATTCTCCTACGGCGACTCTTGCGGATACCAGTTTTGATACTGCCAAAGGGAGGCTGTAAGAAGTCAACATCAAAGCCACGGAATAGATTGAGAACGCTACGGAATAGTATCCGTTTCCTTCCGTTCCGATAATATTAAGCAGCGGAATGCGGTAAAATGCTCCGATCAGCTTTGTGATAACTCCTGCTATCGCCAGAATCGATCCCTGTACGAGGAAATTCTTCTCATTTTTTTTACGTTGTTCAGACATACATCTTTAACTCCATCATTTTGTATAAATTAGTAAGATCAATTGTTATCTCAGAATATCCAGGCGTTCCATAATCTCTCGTTGTTTTTGTTCCATCACCTGGCGTTCTTCATCTTCCATATGGTCATAACCTGTTAAGTGTAACACAGAATGCGCAATAAGAAAAGCATATTCTCGCATCGGACTGTGTCCGTACTCTTCTGCCTGTGCAAGAACTTTCTCTTTTGATATCACAATATCACCAAGCGTCAGCTCTCCGCTTTCAGGATCGAAACAATCTTCCTGTTCTTCCAGGAAGTCAAATGTTCCGGGTTCCGGATAATCGATCATAGGGAAAGACAATACATCAGTTGCTCTGTCGATTCCTCTGAATTCCTTATTCATCTCATGAATCTGTGCATTTTCTGTCAGGAGCAGGTTTACTTCTGCCTCATAAGGGCAGCCTACATAATCCAGGGCTTCTTCTACTACTCTTTTTGCAAGTGCTTCACATTCAAGTGGAAGTTTCACATCCCCTTCTTCTTCAAAATATAATGTCATGATCTTCGCCTCTTATCTTTTCCTTTGTATTTAGCATCATTTCCACGACGGTTTTCGTGTTTGCTTTCATAATCTTCGTATGCTTTTACGATTCTTTGTACCAGCGGATGACGTACAACATCTTTGCTGGTAAGGTGGCAGATACTGATATCTTCGATATCTTTTACAACTCTTGTTGCCACATCAAGTCCCGATACCTGACCGGATGGCAGATCCTTCTGTGTTGCATCACCTGTAATGACAACTTTTGAGCCAAATCCGATTCGTGTAAGGAACATCTTCATCTGTGCCGGGGTGGTATTCTGAGCTTCATCCAGAATAATAAATGCATTATCAAGCGTACGCCCACGCATATAAGCAAGCGGTGCCACTTCGATCAGACCTTTTTCAGAATTCTTCATAAAACTTTCTGCGCCCATGATCTGATACAGTGCATCATAAAGTGGACGTAAGTACGGATCGATCTTACTCTGAAGATCTCCCGGAAGGAATCCGAGTTTTTCTCCTGCTTCGATTGCAGGACGTGTCAGAATAATCCTTCCAACTTCGTTATTTTTAAATGCAGTGATTGCCATTGCCATCGCAAGATATGTCTTACCGGTACCGGCAGGCCCAAGTCCGAAGACGATCATCTGTTTGCGGATTGCATCTACATATTTTTTCTGCCCAAGGGTTTTGGGTTTGATCGGCTTTCCCTGTAATGTATGGCAGATAATATCCTTATCGATCTCCAGAACATTTTCTTCACTGTCTTCCATTACAAGCGCCAGTGTATAATCTACATTCTGTTCCTGAATCGTGTTGCCTCTTTTGGAAAGTTCAACAAGCTGATCCAGCACTTTTTTTGCTTTTTCCACCTTCAGAGCATCTCCCATGATCTTTACACTTTCACCTCTCGCGATCAGTGTTACATGAAGAGCCCGTTCTATTTTCTTTGCATATACATCGAACTGCCCGAACACATTCGCTTCATGTTCTGCAGGTATATCGATGACTGTTTCCATTAATCCCATGCATTAATCTCCATTCTTTGTTTCTTCTTCCGAAGAATTTTCTATCGGAATCGGTACAGACGGCATCTTTCTGCCAACGGAACATCTGATCTTTAGTGTTCCCTTTGCATAATACGTCTCAGACCCTGTGTATATTTTAACATCATTCTGGATAATTTCTACCCCTTTTTTCTCCAATTCTTTACAGTAATCCTGAAAATCTGCCGATAATATCATTCTGGCATCTGCTTTGGTATACTTCTTATACATTTTGCGGTAAGGCGTTATCGTGCTTTTTTCTAATGTCACCGGAATTACATTGGCAATCTGATATTTTTTCTGAACTACATATTTTTCGAAGACCGGATATTGATTGTTTTTAGATTCAGTCGTGAAATAATGCCTGCCAAGACGGATTCCGTAATTTCTTTTCTGGAGAAAGTAAAATCTTGAACGGTAATATTTTTTCTGTATATATTGTCTGGTTAACTCTTTCTGATATGTAATGGCTTTTTCTCCTGTTATGTCTGCATCTGCATTTTTCAATCTGTAACCGGTAATCTCTTTTTCATCATTACAGATTGGAATCTGACCAGACACAAGGATAGCTCCTTTTTTCACTTTTGTCCCCCGTTGTACCATAGGAGTGCCGGTACGCGTTATAATATCTACAATTGTGCAGTCCGTATCTGCAATAATATCTTTTCCTTCTTCGTTATTGTCTAAACTGATTTTTGAACTGTCCGTAAAATCGTCTTCATTTTCCTTTATCCGAATGACAAGACGGCATCCATCCACGGAAGCAGAAACCCATATGATCCTGTCGTACTTTTTTCTGAGATCCTGCACAATCTTTCTACAGTTTACATCTGATTTTTTCATACCGTCTTTGACGTTTTCGGACGAAAGGAATCTTTTCAGCGTATCATCTGTATAAGAGAGATTCCCACTGATATCTATGCCCCAGATAAAACGTGTCATAAAAAGGATCAGACCGGCACAGATAAGAAAACCAGACAGCAGTATGTGACGTTTACGGTATCTGTCTAAAAGAAAAGGAAGACCACTGCGGCGTATGATGCAAACCTTCGTACCGGTCTTCCTTACGATCTCTTTCAGTCTGCGAAAACCATCAATCGTAAGATTCATCTCATATGAACCGCAGACCCGCTTCAGATCCCATATATAAATATTTTTATAACGGCAGGCGTTCAGAAAACGTTCCGGCGAATATCCGGTTATCCGTATCCTGACATAACCTTTCAAGTAGCAGATCAGCTGTTCAAACACGACGGTCCCCTCCTATAGTTGATACTCAATTGTTCTGATGTGACCGTGAATCTTCATCTCGTCATTTGTATAATATATAACTTCCAGTTTTTTCCCAGTGATTTTGATCTGACCACTTTTGGATTGAAGCCTTATTATCTGATCTGTATATTCTGTCATTCCTCTGTAATTTTCCACACAAAGATCATTTGTTCCGGTAATCGTAAGAATCGGGAGCCCCATTGCTACATCTTTTGGGACTCCCGACATCTCCGCCGCTTTTTCTTTCCATTCCTGACGTTTCATAAAAATACCGTGCTGGTAATTTGTATTACTCTATGCTTTTTCGCCGGAATATATGCATGGCAATTCAGTTACCTCTTTTTAAAGTTCGTGATATGCCTGTGTGTAAAAATACTCCTGTGAATTCAGTGGTGCCTCCTCATTAATTACACGATGATAATTTCCCTCTGCATCCAGATATCTTGCTTTCTGGTTGTCTGCAAGCATAATATCGAACATATCCTGTAATTTATTCTGCAGTCTTTCATCGTATACAGGCGCTGCCACTTCCACACGTCTGACTGTATTTCTTGTCATAAAATCTGCGGATGCAATATAGTATTTCCTGTGCTTACTGTTTCCGAATATATAAATTCTCGAATGCTCCAGGAATCTTCCGACAATGCTGATGATACGAATGTTTTCTGTCTTTCCTTCCACACCAGGGATCAGGCAGCAGATTCCACGGACAACCATATCGATCTTCACACCTGCTTCGGAAGCTTCGATCAGTTTATCGATGATCTTCTTATCTGTAAGAGAATTGAGCTTAAATCCAGCATAAGCTTCTTCTCCATTTCTTGCATGTGCAATCTCTTCATCCAGCATGGCAAGTACTTTATTCTGCAGACATTTCGGTGCAACCAGAAGATGTTCACTGTGCTCTACAACTTCACCCTTTGACAAAGCCTGGAATACATTGGAAGCTTCCAGTCCGATCTCTACGTTAGCTGTCATAAGAGAAAGGTCGGTGTACAATCTGGATGTCTTTTCATTGTAATTACCGGTACCGATCTGTGTAATGTACTCTACCTGACCTCCGTTTTTGCGGGTGATCAGACACAGTTTGGAGTGTACTTTATAACCATCCAGTCCATAGATCACCTGACAGCCAGCATCCTCCAGAAGTCTGGACCAGCCGATATTATTTTCCTCATCAAAACGGGCTCTCAGTTCTACCAGTACGACAACTTCTTTTCCATTCTCGGCTGCTTCGATCAGTGCCTCTACCACTTTACTCTGCTTCGCCACACGATACAGGGTCATCTTAATGGAGATGACATCCGGATCTTCGGCCGCTTCCGTCAGCAGATGTAAGAACGGACGGATGGATTCGTATGGGTAAGATAACAGTTTGTCTTCTTCCCGGATCTGTTCTATGATACTTTTTCCATCCTGGAACTGGTCAGAGCGCTGCGGTGTACGTTTTGGAAAATATAATTCCGTATGCTTTCTGAGAAGATCCTGGATCTGGAATACAAACGACAGATCCAGTGGTGTTGAAGATATGAATACATGGCTTTCATCCAGCTCCAGATATTCACATAATACGACAATTCCTTTTTTGTCGATATCTCTGGAAAGTTCCAGACGAATCGGTGCCAGTTTCTTTCTCTGCTTAATCAGCCCTTCCATAAATTCACGGTAGTCCAGATCTTCATCGTACAATGCATCTGCATCGATATCGGCATTTCTTGTGATACGGAGTAAAGATTTTGATTTGATCTTATATCCTTTGAATACCGCCGGTGCGAAATGCAGAATCAGTTCTTCGGCGAGCATATAGGTGCCCTGCATTCCCGGAACTGCGATCAGGCGTCCGAAGATGTTGCTGGTGCATGGAATAATTCCCAGACGGTCTTTCTTGCCCTTGGAGCCAAGTACGGCTACGGCATAGATTTCTTTATTTCTAAGGAATGGGAATGGCTGTCTTCTTCCTACAACAGTAGGCGAGATCAATGGTGCAATCTCGGATTCAAAATAACGCTCGAGATATGCAGCCCCTTCTTCATCGAGTTCATTGAAACGTAAAATGCGGATGCCCTGTTCTGCCACACGTTCCATCAGTTCTTCATAGACCGCTTCTTTGCGTTTATTGATTTGTTTTGTGCGTTTTAAGATTGCATCAATCTGCTCCTGTGATGTCATGCCTGTCTTATTTTCACGGATCTTTTTGTCAAGAAGTGTCTGGTCATATAATGATCCCACACGTACCATGAAAAACTCGTCCAGATTGCTCTGATAGATCGATGCAAATGTCAGTCTCTCACATAATGGGACTTCTGGATTTTCAGCTTCTTCCAGTACACGTTCATTGAATTTCAGCCAGGAAAGTTCCCGGTTCATATATATGCTGCTCATAGTGTTTTCTCACCTTTCTCTGTGTATTTTTTACTTTTTTCTTTTCCGAAATATTCATTCCAGTATTCCTAATATAGCATAGCATTCCCCGACTTATATTAGATATATGTTAAATATATGTTAAATCAGCCCGCCGGGAAAGGCAGGCTGATAAACAGATTATATTTTGGTATATTATTTTAATGTTACATTTAATTTTACCGGCTGATGATCGGTATATTCGAACTGTGTGTCGATATTTTCCACTTGATCGATCTTCAGATTATCCGAAACGATGAAGCCATCCAGTACATATACCTGTGAATCATCATAGTTACCGCTGTATGGTCCGTTTAACAGGCGGCAGGTCGGTACATTATCGGATACTGCATAAGAAAATCCTTCCGGGATATCTTCTTTTCCGACCTTTCCCGGAACCCAGCTGTCTTTATCGTGGATCGGATAGGTGTCCATTCCATCAAATGTCTGGTTAAAGTCCCCGCCAGCAATCACATAATTTCCTTTTTCATACTCTTCTTTTAACTTCTTCACCAGAACTTTCCGCTGCGCGATCTTACCTTCTCCGCTGTCATAAGCTTCCAGATGAAAATTGATCAGAACCAGCTCTTTGTCACTGCCTTTTATCGGAATTCTTGTTTCCAGCATACAGCGCTTAAGATTGCAGGTTTTTACCGGCCATTTGAAAGATTCCGGAAGCGCGATTCTGGAAGCCTCCGATACTTTGTAATCAGAATATGTTACCAGGCCGCTTTCAACTTTACCGATCGTCGGAAGCGGGTATGGGACATATACGCATTTGAAATTACATGCAAAGATTCCATCTACACCCAGTGCTTTTTCGTAGTAAGCTTTTTCGTTGATGTGATAAGATCGTTTGGAATCAATGTCTACTTCCTGAAGAAAACAGACATCGGCATCTGCATCATTCAGAATGCCGGCAATTCCTTTCATATTGTGCTTTACCAGATCTTTCGTCTCCGGCATGACTTTACTTCCGCCGTCCATAAAGAAATCTTCGTCTTTGCTAAGTCCGGCATATCCGGTATTATAGGTCAGGATCGTCATCGAATCTCCTGTAGATATGAACTGTTTTCCACTGGTTTTGTTCAAAGTCTCTATCTGATCCGGACGGTATTCCAGCGCTGTCAGAATGGCAACAGCCACCAGGAGAATCAATACAATTCCAAGTATGATTCCACCTAAGATCTTCCCAAATTTTTTCATGTTGTACCTCCGTGTTTTTTATCTTTTGGCAGATACCAAAGTAACATAGTAATTATATCCGCCTGATATATTTATCTATTATAACAGTAGTTTTGTAGAAAATCCATTCATAAACCGAGGAAAATACGGACAATTTCACGGTGGTTTTTCTAGGATATCGGTGTTATAATGAGCCATATTATGTAAGGAGGCGATTATCTATGGCTACACCACTTCTTGTGTTGATCATATTGGCAATTGTGATTATTGCATCAATCATAACATCTGTTGTCACGTATGTTATTTTATCCGGGAGAAATAAAAGAATCCGCCTGGCAGAGCAATACCGCCAGCTTGGTATTACAGAACAATATCTGAAGATTCAGGATGAAATCGAGAGGATCATCCGTTACAAAGATATCAAACTTACAACGGCGTCACCTGTAAAGATGTCAAATCCGGAAGACGGACAGAATGAAAAAGAAACAGAATCAGGAACATTCGCAGATGACCTCTGGTTCATCGTCCGCGGAAAGGACAGAAAGACATCTGAAAAGCTTCTGGAATACTGGCACTTCATCTGTGAGAATTCCGAATGGAAATGTATAGAGCGCAAGAAAAAAGGTTAAAAATCAGGAAAACCGACAATCTGTACCATACGGGAATCTGCTTCATTCGAAGCAGATTCGCCGGGCACAGTCTGTCGGTTTTATTTTCTGTATTATTCTGCGTATTTTTATTTTTCGATAGTTTCTTTCTTATAAACTTTCTGCTGTGAAAATCCTCTTCCTCGCACTTCATTTACATTTCCAATGATCATAAATGCATGTGGGTCGATCTCCTGTACCAGCTGGTTCAGGCGCATAAGTTCACGATTGGAAACTACGGTAAGGATCATCGGCTGATCGTTTTTCAGATATCCGGTCTGTGTATAGACCAGTGTCGTTCCACGGTCAAGACGCTCCTGGATCAGACGGTTCAGTTCTTCGTATTTTTCAGTCATGATCTCTACTTTTGTTCTGGTAGATCCCATCAGCAGTACCTTGTCCAGAATGACGGTATAGATCAGTACCAGTAAGATACCGTATACAATCTCTTCTTTGTTGGTGAAAAGCATCTGTGAGATCAGAATTATAAAATCAAATACATACAGCATCACAGATACCGGAAGTCCGAACTTTTTGTTGAGAACCAACGGCGGAATATCCATTCCCCCGGTCGATGCACCGCAGCGTATTACAATTCCGATTCCCATTCCGATCATCAGACCGCCGCAGATTGTTGATAACATCTTATCGTCTGTTACATTCTGAAGTGCCGGTATCTGTTCGAGCACACCCAGAATAACCGGGTAATAGAATGTACTGACCAGTGTTGTAAGTGCAAATTTCATTCCAAGGACAGCCGCTCCAAGTAAGAACATCAATGTATTGAAGATTAATACAAATGTATGGATTGGAAGCCCGAAATAATGGTGGATTGCAATACCCAGTCCTGTCGTTCCGCCCGTGATCATATCATTTGGCAGAATAAACATGACGATCGCCAGTGCATAAACTGTATTCCCCAACAAGATCATACACAGATTTTTTAAATTCACTTGCTTCATAGTATATCCTCTCCTGACATTTTCATCCTTATTAGTATAAAGGATGATATCTTTTGAAACAAGAATTTTTTATAATATCTTTTATATATCTACAATTGTTTCTATAATATTTTCTTTTATTTCGGCATTTTACTTATGATATGGTTCATGGCTGATGATCCGGTAGCTTCGGTAGATCTGTTCCAGGAGGATCACCCGCATCAGCTGATGTGGAAATGTCATCTTTGAAAAACTTAGTGCATAATCCGAGCGTTTCAGCACTTCTTTTCCAAGTCCGATCGAGCCGCCGATGATAAATATAATGTGACTGGTTCCCTGGATCCCAAGCTTGTCAATCTTTTCTGCCAGTTCTTCTGAGGTCAGAAGTTTTCCCTTGATTTCAAGTGTAACGACGTAGGCATCGTCCTTGACATATTTGAGAATCCGCTCTCCTTCTTTGTCGCGGATACCATCTTCTACGGTCTCACTTGCATTATCCGGAGTCTTTTCATCTGCCACCTCGATGATCTCCAGCTTACAGTAGCGGCTTAGACGTTTGCTGTATTCTGCGATTGCATCTTTTAAATATTTTTCTTTTATCTTTCCCACTGTGATTAATGTTATCTTCATTCTATTGTTCTTTCTATCTCTGCTTTTTTTAATTTTAACTATAATTAATAATCTTTCGAAAAACTAATTTCTGCACATCTATTCTGCTAATAATTTTTCTGCCTTAGTGATTAGTGTTCTTCTATTCTGTTATCTGATACATATATAATTCATGTAATGCTCTTGTTGCGCAGATATATTTTGCCTGATTCAACATCGGGTTTCCGGCATCCTGGAACACACCGAATACCTGGTCGAATTCCAGACCTTTTGCAAGATAAAAGGTTGTGACGGTAAGTCCTTTTTTGAATACGGAACTGTTGCGGTCGATATAATGCACTTCTTCGCCGCGGGCTTTTAATATCTGGTATAAGGTGGATGCCTCTGCTTCCGTCATGGTAATAATGGCAGCAGTCTCATACTCGTCTTCTCCAAGTTTGGCTTTTGAAAGGATTTCATCCAGAACTGCATCTTCTGTCTGGAATTGTTCTTCTACCACTTCTTTTCCATGACGTTTTAAAAGTTCTACGTCTTTGACACCAGTCAGTTTTTCGGCATATCTGGCAATCTCCATTGTATTCCGGTAACTTTTATTCATCACGATCTTGCGAATCTTCTGATCAAATACGCCCGGAAGGAACTGCAATACATCACGCATCTGTTCATCTAAAGTCTGTGCTTTATCACCGAGAATGGTCATCCGGCATTTGAAGATCTGATTCAGGATCACATACTGCAGATAAGAATAGTCCTGCATTTCGTCAATAACCAGATGCTTGATATGATTATGCACAGCTTTTCCGGTCAGGCGGTACTTCAGATACAATACAGGAAATACATCTTCGTATTCCAGTTTGCGCTTTTCATATTCGACATCCGGAAGTGACGGGTATCCGCATTCTTCCAGAAGCCAGCCGTATATCTTGTAGATGTCCTTTGTTACATACATCTTATCGAATTTCTCCTGTACGATCAGGAGCTCTTCTTCCGAAAGATCACGTCCAAGTAATGTCTCGTATTCATCAACACAATAATCTCTGATTGCGTCCATCCGGCTGAGCAGAGGTGCATTCTGGAATTTGAAATAAAAGAGATTGATCAGTTCTTCTTCTGTCTTCTGAATTCCTTTATATTCGATTGCACGGAAATCCATCAGTTCATCTTCCAGTCTTGCAAGGAATCCTTCCATCATTCCGACAAAGCCTTCCAACTGTTTCTCTTCAAAGCGTTCTGTCAGATACGGGTCCTGAAGCTTCATGGTTCTTTCCAGCTGGTCATAGCGGTCTTCACAGTCCGGAACGATACCTTTCAATTCCCGGTATGCAAACAGGTCAAAACTCATCTCCTGAATATTTTCCTCACCCAGTTCCGGAAGAATATGGGAAATGTAATCTGAAAATACACTGTTTGGAGAAAGGATCAGTACATTAGAGGATTTCAAATGCTCTCTGTCATGATACAACAGATAGGCAATCCGGTGTAAAGCAACGGAAGTCTTACCGCTTCCGGCAGCACCCTGGATTGCAAGGATACGGTCATGTGTATTACGGATGATCGCATTCTGTTCTTTCTGGATCGTACGGACGATATTTTTGAGCTGTACATCGCTGTTCGTTCCAAGTTCCTGTTTTAAAATATCATCATCGATCTTGGTATCGCTTTCGAATGCATAGACCATCTTTCCATTTTTCACTTTGTACTGCCATTTGGCGGCAATTTCACCTTCGATCAGTCCGGCTGGTGCCTCATAAGATCCAGGGCCTTTGTCATAATCGTAAAAAAGCCCGCTGACCGGTGCTCTCCAGTCATAGATCAAAGGCAGCATACCCGTACGTTCCGCAAAGTTACCGATGCCGATATAGAATATCTCCGGTTCGTCTTCGCCATCATAGATAAAATCCACACGTCCGAAAAACGGAGCTTCCAGCATTTTACGAAGCCGGTGCTGCATCTTCAGTTTTTCCTGATTGTCATTGACCTGGTGTAAAAGAGCTTGCTGGTTGTCATAATTTTCATAACCGTATTCATCCATCTCGGTGTAATTCTCCCAGTAGTATTCATTCATACTCTGGATGTCTTTCTGTCCGGCTTCGATGGATGCATCTACTTCGGCCAGGCGTGTGCGGATCTTCTCTGTTACTTTATTTAAAAATATCTTTCCGTCTGTTAAATCTAATTCTGTCATAATCTCCAACCTGTCTTTTTTTGTTTTATGCTTACATATCAGCAGGATTGATTTTCAGCTGTTTTCAGCATTAAATGTGTCTTACAATCATACCACATATATATGTTTTTATTCAAGTCCGGATGTACTGTCTGCAGGACCTGCTACTGGCAGCTTTTTACGAACGCATGGCAAGCAAAAAGAGATATACACCAGAATCATTCTCATGTATATCTCTTATATAATTACGTGTTGTACATATTTATGAATGCTTATAACATCATCTTTTCACTGTGCACAAAGAATTAAGCATTCTTTTTAGACAGATATTCGTGGATACCTTTGGCTCCTGCTTTACCTGCACCCATAGCAAGAATTACAGTTGCAGCACCTGTTACGGCATCTCCACCTGCGAATACGGCAGCTTTTGAAGTCTGTCCGTTCTCTTCCTCTGCTACGATACACTTTCTCTTGTTTGTCTCAAGTCCCTTTGTTGTAGAAGAGATCAATGGGTTTGGAGATGTTCCAAGAGACATGATAACAGTGTCTAATTCAATCTCATATTCAGATCCAGGGATCTCGATCGGACGTCTTCTTCCGGAAGCATCCGGCTCACCGAGTTCCATCTTGATTACTTTCATACCTTTTACCCATCCATTTTCATCGACGAGGATTTCTTTTGGATTGGTAAGAAGATCGAACTGTACGCCTTCTTCTTTTGCGTGATGTACTTCTTCTACTCGTGCAGGAAGCTCTGCTTCACTACGACGATATACGATATGTACTTCTGCGCCAAGACGAAGTGCTGTTCTGGCAGCATCCATAGCTACGTTACCACCACCGACAACGGCAACTTTCTTACCAGCTGCGATCGGTGTATCATAAGAATCATCGAATGCTTTCATCAGGTTACTTCTTGTCAGGTATTCATTTGCTGAGAATACTCCGTTGGCTGTCTCGCCAGGAATTCCCATGAACATCGGAAGACCTGCTCCGGAACCGATGAATACAGCTTCAAAATCTTCCTCTTCCATCAACTGGTCGATGGTTGTAGATTTACCGATGACAACGTTTGTCTCGAATTTAACGCCAAGCTCTTTGACTTTTTCGATTTCTTTCTTAACAACTTTCTGCTTTGGAAGACGGAATTCAGGAATACCATATACCAGAACACCGCCAAGTTCATGCAGTGCTTCGAATACAGTTACTTCGTATCCGAGTTTTGCAAGGTCTCCGGCACAGGTAAGTCCTGACGGACCGGAACCGATGACTGCTACTTTATGTCCGTTTGTCTTTTCCGGTTTTTCCGGTTTGATATCATTTTCCAGTGCATAATCTGCGACAAATCTTTCCAGTTTACCGATAGATACTGCATCACCTTTGATACCACGGACACACTTGCTCTCGCACTGTGACTCTTGTGGACATACACGTCCGCAGATAGCAGGAAGTGCAGAAGATTGACCGATCACTTTGTAAGCCTCTTCGATATTGCCTTCTTTGATCTCTGCGATAAATGCAGGAATATTAATGGATACAGGACATCCCTGGATACATCTTGCATTCTTACAGTTCAGACATCTGGTTGCTTCTTCCATTGCTTCTTCTTTATTATATCCGTAACATACTTCTTCAAAATTCGTAGCACGAACCTTTGGCTCCTGTTCTCTTACAGGAACTTTCTTTAATACATCTGCCATTACTCGTCACCTCCGCACTGACCACATCCGCCATGATGTGTGTCACCTTCCTGTAATTTCAGCATTGCACGGCCTTCCTGGGTCTTGTACATCTGCTGTCTCTTCATAGCCTCATCGAAGTTGACAAGGTGTCCGTCAAATTCTGGACCATCTACGCATGCGAACTTGATCTCATCTCCTACATGCAGACGACAGGCTCCGCACATACCCGTTCCATCTACCATGATCGGATTCATACTTACAACAGTAGGGATTTCCAGTTTCTTTGTAAGGAGACATACGAATTTCATCATGATCATTGGTCCGATTGCGATACATACGTCATATTTGTTTCCTTTTTCCACCAGTTCTTCTACCATTGTTGTTACCATTCCGGCATGACCGTAAGAACCGTCATCCGTACATGGATAATAATTTCCGGATACTGCTTCCATCTCTTTTTCCAGGATCAACATATCTTTTGTCTTGGAACCGATGATAACATCAGCATCAACACCGTGTTCATGGAGCCATTTCACCTGTGGATATACAGGTGCTGCTCCGACACCGCCTCCGACAAACAGGATCTTTTTCTTCTTCAGTTCTTCGATATCTTCCTCTACGAGTTCTGAAGCATTTCCCAACGGACCTGTGAAATCGCGGAAATAATCTCCTGCTTTTAATTCTTTCATCTTGGTTGTGGATGCTCCGACCGGCTGGAATACGATTGTGATCGTTCCGGCTTCTCTGTCATAATCACAGATTGTGAGAGGGATTCTTTCCCCTTTTTCATCCATCTTTACAATGACAAACTGTCCCGGTTCACAATGTCTTGCTACACGAGGAGCTTCTACATCCATCAGAAAGATGTTAGCAGTTAATTGTTCTGCTTTTAAAATTTTGTACATCTTATTTCCTCCTAATTCCCAATATTACTATTATCATAATACGGCTTGTTCTATTTCGCAAGTAAAACCATATTTTTCAAAAAATGTCGATAAAATTGTTCAAGATTTATTTTATTGTATATGGAATAGATTTTGATTTTTATACCAAAGTACGCAAAACGGCTGTCACATAAACCTATGTGACAGCCGCCGTTATCTGATTTTTGTTATTTAAAAATCAACTTCTGTTCCATAATATGTACATGTAAATAATTTAGCCATTGTTGCAGGATCAATTGCTCTTGGATTAGATCCTGTACAGGCATCACCAACTGCAAGTTCTGCAATCTTATCCAGTTTTTCTTTGAATTCCTCTTCGTTGATTCCGAATTCTTTCAGAGTCTTAGGAATATTCATCTTCGCATTGAACTCATCAATCTTTGCACACAAGCTGTTGATCAGAGCTTTCTCTGATGTTCCAGGAAGTCCCATTCTGCGTGCAATCTCTGCATAACGTGATGCAGCCACTTTATCTTTTGCATTGTATTTGATTACATATGGCAGATAGATCGCATTGGCACATCCGTGAGGAATATGTCCCGTTGAGAATGCTGCTCCTGTCTTATGAGCCATAGAATGTACGATTCCAAGTAATGCATTCGAGAATGCCATACCAGCCAGGCACTGTGCATAATGCATCTGCTCTCTTGCTTCCATATTCAGGTTATAAGATGCCGGCAGATAATCCAGAACCATCTCGATTGCCTGCAGTGCAAGTGGATCTGTAAATGGACAGTTGAGTGTTGATACATAAGCTTCAATCGCATGTGTCAGTGCATCCATTCCTGTGTAAGCAACCTGTTTCTGAGGAAGTCCTTCTACCAGTTCAGGATCAACGATTGCAACGTCTGGTGTGATGTTAAAGTCTGCCAGAGGATATTTGATTCCTGTATTGTAATCTGTGATTACGGAGAATGCTGTTACTTCTGTTGCAGTTCCTGATGTAGATGGAATGGCTGCAAATTTTGCTTTCTGACGAAGTTCAGGGAAGCTGAATGGTGTGATAATATTCTCGAATGTTTCATCCGGATACTCATAGAATACCCACATAGCTTTTGCAGCATCGATTGGAGATCCACCGCCCATTGCTACGATCCAGTCAGGCTCGAATTCCTGCATTACTTTTGCGCCCTTCATAACAGTCTCTACAGACGGATCCGGTTCTACACCTTCGATCAGTTTGACTTCCATTCCGCCTTCTTTCAGGTAGTTCACTGCTTTGTCCAGGAATCCCTGACGCTTCATAGATCCGCCGCCGACTACGAGGACAGCTTTTTTACCTTTCAGATTCTTTAATTCGGATAAACATCCTTTTCCGTGATAAACATCTCTTGGTAATGTAAATCTTGCCATTTCAAACACGCTCCTTTTAAAATATTGTGTTAATCTTTTAACACAATTGTACTACTCGCGAATTTCTTTTTCAAGTCTTTGGGGCGATAAAATTGTGATTTTTTTAATATTATAGTGTATTTCTTCTATCTGTTTGTTACTTCTATATAACAAATGTATATTTAGAAGATTTTTTTCCGATTTATAGCTTTTTGATGTTTGTTAAAATATCTCTTATCTTAACTACTTTTAGTTGTATTTTTGTTGCTTTTCTGTTGTAACAAAATATCTTAGTTTTAAAAATTTTAAAATCTGCAAAAATTCTTTTCTGTTTCAAAAGATTTCGCTTATTTAATAACGATTAAAAATCATTGATAAGCATTAAGTATTACATATTTTTGCCAAAAGCTTTGTTAAAAATGTAACACTAAAATTAAATTAATAAATAAAAATTTGAATTGTCAGAATAGTTTAAAATAAATATTCCTGAATGAACGAAATATCATATACAGGTATGGTTCTTTCTGTTGAGTCCAGTTTTAATGACTCAATAAATGAGTTCATTACTTCACTTGTATCATACAGAAAAGATAACAAAATTCTTTCCACGATCACTAAAATAATTACATTTTGAGTGAGCAACAGCATTTCTAATATGGCGGAAATAGTCAATTTTTTCGCAGCTATCTTCATTGTCATAAGTTGACATTGTTTCCGTTTCGATTAGCGTACTTACTAATGGATTTATTCTTTCAACATAAGTTTCTAACACGCTGTAAGCCGTTCTTGAAAGGGTTTCTCTTGGAACAGTTAATAATGCATAAAGCATCATCTGCATTGTTGCCGGATTTCTAAGACCGAATTGGGTAAGAATATTCTTAATGTTCTTATTTGAAAATGACAGTTGCTTATAGTAATCGCTTTCCAAGAAATTTGCGTTACTCAATTCACCTAAAAGTGATGTGGTTGCTAAACATTGTAACAATAATGATTCCTCTTGACTAATTGTTGACATAATTATCCTCCATAATAATTTAGTTAATACATTTGCTTAAAAGCTTTCCGTATTCGTCCGATATAAAATTATCGTACCGTTCAGCGATTTTCTCAACGTGCTTGCTGACTGCGCTGGGCGTTTTGAAACCAACTGCGGCAGCGATTTCTTTCAGGGAATGACCGTCATAGCGCATCTGTAAAATCTTGCTGTCTACCCCGGGAAGTTGGGCTTTGAAATCCTCCATGTAAAACTTATGAATTATCTCAGATTCAAACTCGCTGCGTGGATCAGCAATATCAAAAAGCAACTCGCCGTCAACAGTAGTTCCTTCTTCCAAAAGCTCGTCAAAGGAAATGTGCTGTGCGGTACGGCTGTGTGTCCAGGAACGCATGAAGTCCTTTTTGTTGATATTCTTTCCTGTATAGTCATTGACCTGACGGGTATTCCAGATTTCATCAATCATCAGCTGCCAGTTTTGTTCCAGCACAATCAGATCTGTGAGGTTGCCTACCAGATTGCCAAAGTGCTGGTAACTGAGCCACGGCAGTTCATCGTCCTTGTCTGAATAATCCGGGCTCCGTGTCCCGGCTGTCCGGACTCAGTCGGTCATTTTTTGCGGACAGTTCATACATGCTATCCTTTTCTGTTCTCTGCTCCTGCGTTTGCTCTCGTTTGATTTCTCCCTCCGTATCTTCTTGGCACAAGCAGGACAATACCTTGATGCACCAGAGCCCGGGACATATTCAACGCCGCACACCGTACAATTTTTAGCGGGCATTGCTGCCCACCGTTTTGTAGGTATGATATGTAATTCATCGACAAAGCCGATGAATTTATAGTAAATCTTGATTTCCTGCTTCACTGTTCCGTCTGCCATCTTCTCACGCTCCGAAACAAGTATCTTGTCTATGAGTGCGTTTATAACTGTTGCATCCAGTTCTTTTAAGCCTTGATAATTTCGGATAAGGGCGAGGAAGTCACGGATTCCCCGTGATTTCTCGTAGCTTTCATTAAGAGTTTCCGTCACCTCTTTCAGCCTTGCTTCAATTTCAAGCTGCTCTTTCTGGTATTTCCCCGACATCATCTCAAAATTCCGCTCGGTAATACGCTCCATGACCTTATCCTCGTAGAGAGAGGAAAACAGCCTGTCCAGTTCCGCAAGGCGTTTGTTCAGCTTCTTACGTTCTTTCTCTAATGCTTTCGCCCTGCTCTGGTCTGTTTCCGTGAGCCGCTTTTCTATGGCCCTGACCGCCTTTTCATCATTCACTGCCATATCCGCAAAACAGTTGATGTCGGCAAGAACGGCATTGAATAAATCCCTTGCTTCTATATTGTGGGCACTACACTCGCTTCTTCCGTTTCTTGCATAATTATTACATGAATACTGTACACAGTCGATAATCTCTGGGCGTTTCCTCCTGTGTACGTTCATTGCCCGCAGAGCACATCCGCAGTCCACACACTTGATAACGCCTGCAAAAATATTTACAAATCCTCCCTTGTTCTGTGGAAGCCTACGACTTGTAATAAGCTGTTGGACAATATCAAATTCCTCCTGCGTGACTATTCCCTCATGGGTATTGGGTATCACTTCCCATTCTTCGGGCAGCTTAGAGGGGCGTTTCTTGCTTTTCATATTGGCGGCAATCCGTTTGTAGCCTACAAGATTTCCCGCATATATCGGGCTTCTTAAAATGCTCCTCACGCTGTTCCCACTCCAAATATAGCGTTTGTCCTCGTTCCCCTCAAAATGACGTTCAAAGCCTGTTTCGCCACGCTCCGCCGCATAAGCGGCAGGGCGTAGGATATGCTGTTTATTAAGATGTCTGCAAATTTTGGCAACTCCATTCCCTTTTAATGCAAGGTCGAATATCTCTTTTACAACATGTGCCACTTTATCATCTATCAGCAGATGGTTGTGGTCGGCAGGGTCTTTGATATAGCCATAAGGGGCGGTAGTTCCCATGAATTTCCCCTGTTGAAACCTCGCCCGATATGCCGATTTTATCTTAACAGATATGTCAGCGGCATACATTTCGTTTAAAATGTTGCGGAAAGGCGTGATGTCCATAGCAGATTTATTCAAGGTATCTACGCCGTCATTGACCGCTATATACCTCACGTTATGCTCTGGGAAGAAAACTTCCAGATATAACCCACAATCAAGATAGTTTCTCCCCAGACGGGATAAATCTTTCGTAATCACGCAGTTTATCAGACCGCTTTCAATGTCTTTTATCATATTCTGGAAACTTGGTCTTTGGAAATTTGTACCAGAATAACCATCGTCCACATACGTTTTTGCTATGTGCCATCCCTGCTTTTTCACATAATCCGTGAGGATGGATTTCTGTGTCGCAATG
>ERZ826764.1599-NODE-1599-length-25820-cov-3.291558_pt1 | contig 25820 bp, 28 predicted proteins | sample MGYA00519870_ERZ826764 | MGnify/ENA primary metagenome ERZ826764 (study PRJEB31778, sample SAMEA3449239) | human gut metagenome | biome: human gut; feature: human-associated habitat; material: faeces | place: United Kingdom | collected 2010/2012 ...
GCAACCTGACACCAAGCCACAGACGCCGAGGACGCAAACGAAGCGGTGGCTACCAAAGTCGTGGCGGTCGACGTCATCATGCGAAGCAGAAAAAAAACCGCAGCCGCGATGATTTTGCTTCAAGATCAGAACGCCGAAACCACAGCAAGCATTATGAGAAACATACTCCTCGAAAAGAAAATACTAAAAAACGCAAAAAAGGAGTACAGTATCATAAACGACATAAGCGAACCAAGGAAAGTTTCGGCAAAAACTTCTTTGATTTCTAACTACAAACATCATAAGATAAGCTTTTCAAAATAACGATCCAACGCTTATCCTGCAATAATAAAGAACAACAAAACAGCGCCTCCTCTGAAGTTAATAGAGGAAGCGCTGTTTAATTTGTTTTTACGGTATTTTAATTATATGATGAAATTGAACTTTTGACATCTTGATCATTATATATGATCAACCAAGGATTCTGCGGGCACAGCATGGAGTACGATAAAATGCATTAGCTGTCACAATACCCCATTTCTTGCCGGCTGCATGAACAATACGTCCCCCACCAATATACATAGCCACATGGCCAATGCTGCTGCCATGTTTGTAAAACAACAGATCTCCAGGCTGCAAGCTGCTCATACTTACGCTGCGTCCATATCCGGCCTGTGCTGCTGAGCTGTGTGGAAGGCTATATCCAAACTTCTCATAAATTCCCATAGTAAATCCGGAACAGTCTGCACCACCAGTCAAACTGGTTCCACCCCAAACATAAGGATTGCCGACAAACTGTAATGCATACTTAACAACTGCGCTGCCGCTCTTGCCGGATGGTTCCTTTGCCGTAGATGTTGACTTTGCACTCTCAGAAGCTTTCTTCTGTGCTGCAGATACTGCATGCTTAAATTTCAGTGTTGTAGACACATACTCTTTTGCCACATAACCAACTTTTCCACTGTCTGTCTTAATCTTTACCCAGTCCTTTGAGATACTCTGCACGATAGCATCATCTCCATCTGTAATCTGTGTTACGATATCGGACTTTGTATTCTTTTTTTCGCGCACATTTAAGGTATCTGTTCCCTTTTTAACTACAGCGTAATTCTTACCAAAACGTGTGGACAATTTCTCTGCACGAGCTCCTGTAGCCACGTACTCTTTCTTAACATATCCGGTTACTTTACCGGAACGGATCTTAACCCAGTCACCTTTTACTTTTAAGATCTTTGCAGAACTTCCACGATGAAGTTTCCCCATCACCTTACTGTCTGTACTTCTGCTCTTACGCACATTAACATAATCTTTAGCAACGGATAAGACCAGGCTGCGATATCTTTTGGCAACAGGCTTTACCGTTGGCTTTGCCGTTGGTGCCGGTGTTGTTGTCGGCGTTGTTGTCGGCGTTGTTGTCGGCGTTGCACTTGGAAGCATCGGTCCTACGAACTCATCCGAAACAACTTGATTTAATGTTACACGTTTCTGATTATTAATAGATATTGGTGTCGGTGCAATTGCCGGAGCGACTGTAGCATTCGTAACCTCAGCTCCTGCTGCTGTTTTTATCAGCCCCATCTGCTGAAATAATGCGCTCTCCTCCGGGCCTGCAATCACAACATTCATTCCTATAGTAAGTGCACAAGCAACGCTGACCCCCGCTGCTTTCTTCACTAAATTTTTTCTAATCACGATAGTTACCATACCTTTCACCTGTAATTTGTTACAAATATGTTACATTTCATTACAAATTATAACAACATCATTAAATTTTGTCAAATAATATTACATAATTACCAAAAAAAGGCAGCGCCCAATCGTATATTAACCATGAAATCCCTATGTGAATACATCATTCCCTTTATACATATGATTTTCGTCCAACTCTTCTATTTTGTAAGTTTCCATATATTATTATCTTCTGCAAAATTGCTCATTTCATACAAAAATAAGATTTCCGCATCTTTCTTCTGCTGTAGAATGTTTATTACAGATTTTCGGTAATACCGTAAGTCGATCATAGTTACCTGATCATATTGTTCTAACAAAAAAGGCACCAGGCAGTTGGCAAAAGAATCCTTAAACACGATCAGATTCTTTCCTGTGTGGTTTTGTTCTGACATCTTGATCGTCACTTCCCCATAATTTCCGCCAAAAAAGTACGCATATTTATCCTTCGCACTACATCTACGGGCATCATAGATCGTCTGCTTTTCTTTGCCATCGCACACCACCGAAGAGATCTCCGGTAAATGATCCGCCGCATAGATCGTATCTGCTTTGGCATCTGCACCAAGCACACGGGAATGTAATGTTCCCAAAAAGTTTTTGCTGACCATCTTAGGCTTGAAATGCTCATAGGGCTGTTTTGTCAAGTGTAACGGCTGGCAAAGCTGCTGATAACCCACATAAGCTCCTGCCAAGGTCCAGTGATGATCTGTGCGGTAATACAATTGTTCCGACTTTTTCTGTTCATTCATTGCCTGTCGAATGTCTACAAATGTAGTCTGCTTGCATACCGAACCGGCAGCACGATACAGCGCCGCAGCCTGATAAAACGGTGCCTGTGCAGGCAACTTGTCTGCCAATATCGTTCCGGCGTCAGGTACAAGAAGCAGCGTGGATTTTGACGCTCTCTGACTACCCACATATTCCACATATCGCAGATTTTCCATATAGCGAAACATATCTATAGAATCTTCGGTCTTTTTGGCTAGATAATAATGATCTTTTCCCAAATAGGTGTCTCCAATATCCTTCTGCCCCATCATACGTTTGCATATAGATGCGGTTGCCGTAAGCCCATCTCTCCCGGGAAATTGGTCATCTGCGCCTTTCTCTAATTTTTCCTGATATTGTCCCTGCACGAAACTATTAAGTGAAAATGTGGGAATCTGCTGCAAAACACGATTTTCGTTTTCCGAAAAATGTTTTGCCGGTCTGATAAACATAGTTATGCCAAGTGTAAACAGGCCTCCTATGATCAGCCCAAAATATATCATATACCAGTGACGTTTCATTCTAATCCTCCATTCCGCAGACGTTCCACGGCAAAGGACCGCTCACAAAACATGAGATTTTGCTCTGCGATCAATGCTACTTTCAAAATCTGAAGTACAAAAACGGATTATACGATCCGCTTACCAAAAATGCCACACTGCAATACAACACCAACACCGTAAATATACTTGCCGCCACAAATCGTATCTGTTCCTGACGGGACGAGATCGCATCTATAAGCTTCAGCCGTGTCCAGCCCTTACGAAGCAGCTGTTTAGGCAGTTTTGTTGACCCAATGATCAATACGATCAAAAGAGGGATGTGGGTATACCATTGATATATAGCTGTCTGGTTGTACAATGCTCCGTTCGCACCGAACATCGTAAGAAAATAACGTCCCAGGTCCGCAATATTCTCATTGGCAAAGATCACCCAGCCAAATAAAACGACCAGGCAGGTATAAACATGCTGCAGCCATCCCGGCAATTGTTCCAATTTTTCTCCTAAAAATATTTTTTCTATGGTAAGCAAAATAAAATAATAAATGCCCCACAATACAAAGTTCCAAGACGCCCCGTGCCAAAGCCCGGTCAGGCTCCAAACTACAAACAAATTCCATATCTGTCTGGTTCTGCCCCGTCGATTTCCCCCTAGCGGAATATACAAATATTCACGGAACCATGTGCTAAGCGTTATATGCCAGCGACGCCAAAACTCCGTAATACTTTTTGAAATATACGGATATTTAAAGTTTTCCGGAAATGTAAATCCGAAAATATGCCCCAGTCCAATTGCCATATCCGAATAACCCGAAAAATCAAAATATATTTGAAACATAAACGCAATGGCCCCAAGCCATGCCCCTAATACCGTCCCGGTCTTCTGCGTCGATATTTCTGTCCACAATGCACCGATTTGATTTGCAAGCAAAACCTTTTTGCCCAGTCCGATAATAAAACGCTGCAGACCTGCTACCATTTTTGCCGGAACCAGTACACGATCGTTCATCTGCTGCTCCACCGATGCATACCGCACGATCGGCCCTGCGATCAACTGCGGAAACATACTGACATACATTCCAAATGCGATCAGGTTATGCTGCGCTTTCACTTTCTGCCGATACACGTCAATTGTGTAAGACATAGTTTGAAATGTGTAAAACGATATTCCAATTGGCAGTGCAAGCTTCCATATATGTATGTCTGTCCCCGTCAGATCCCTCAATGAAGTCAACAAAAATTCCGTGTACTTAAAAAAGCAGAGAATCCCAAGATTCCCTACAACAGATACGGTTAATACAATCTTTCTATATTTTTGATAATTGACAAAACGCTCTTTATTCGCCAAAAAATATTCCAACAATAAACCATTGGTATAATCAAATACCGTAGAAAATAACATGATCCATATATATACCGGCTCGCCCCATGCATAAAAGAACAAGCTAACTGCAAATAGCAGTCCATTACGCAATTTTGCCGGACAAATAATATACAATGCGATCACTGCCGGCAAAAATAAAAACAAAAACACAACACTGCTAAATACCATAGTTATCCTCTCTTCTGCCTTGTTACCATACAAAGATCAGCGAATCTGTTGATTAAGTTTACCAACCAGATACGAATTGCGCGTCATGGAAATGTTGTTGATAAAAAAGATTTTCTGTATCTTTTTGTCTTTTACCAAATGTGATAACTTCCCATTCCAATAACGATAGTCAATGACATATATTTTGGAAAAATGATCGGTCAAATATGGTACAAGTGCATTTCCAAACGATTCTTTCACCACAACACAACTGGAAGAATCCTTGATGTTCTTATTGGTGATCACCGTGTACGCATTATCTCCCTCCAAAAATGCCAAATATTTGTTGCTGATTCCATATTTCGACGAGTCCACAATAACATGTCCATTCACTATTTTGCCGGATTCGTTCTGATATTTCATGCTGATCTTATCGCTCACCGGGTAATAAGTTGCCAGCTCATCTTTGCGAAAATTTTTATCGCCATTGGTGTCACCATAATATGTACCAATAAAACTTCCAAATTTCTTCTTCTCATATTCTGATAACGCATGTGGTGAAATGCCAAGTTTCTCGCAAATTCCCACATATCCATAATACGCCCCTTTGGACGTCCAGTGATGATCTGTACGATAATAAACATACTCCTGTCGGTGCTGCATCAATGCATCATACAACGATATCGTCTGCACGGATTTTTCCAGCTTTGCAAAGATTTTCTTGATTGCCTTGTCCTGCGGTGTTGAATTAACATGTGCTAATTTATTGTCCGGCATGGTGATTCCTACACTCGTTGGGATAATGATGTCATAAATTGTTGCAGAAGAACCATACAGTTTGGCCGCTTTATTAATTGCTTTTGCATAAGAAGACGCAATGGATGGCACATAGTTATAAAGTTCATAGCCGGTATCTCCAATCACAACAGTTGCCGTGTCCTCATATATCTTCATTTTGTCATGTGACGTAATTTCTGCATATCCACCCTGTGGTGTTGCTGTCGGCATCGCTGTCGGAGTCTGTCTGTTCTTCTCAGCCTGTTTTTTATGTGTTGTATTAGAACCTTTATCTTCCTTAAGCGCATGAGAAATAACCAGAGTTTCTTCTGTCTTGTGAGGCTTTGCCCGCCATAACAGGACTCCGCAAATAACAATCAAGCATACTGCCACCGCCAAACCAATTATCTTCCCTTGCCTAAACCTTCCCATACCTAACCTCTTCCGTATATACTATTTATCCGCCTCGAATGCATCCACGATCTTATTTTGGGCGGTCTCATAGTCATCTGTAACGCAAGCAACAACATACTTTCCGCATCGTATGATAACCGCATTTTCAATCTTATCTGCCTGTTTCGGAATATAGTCTTCAAAGGAATGCTTCATCTCTTTGAGATGTTGTTCTACTGCTCCCTGATCTTTCTTAGCTTTCTCTTCTGAGGAAGCGGTGACCACCAGCACTTCATCGGAATATGTTCCTTCTCCCATATATAAAGCTGCTTTGGAATCTTTCTGCAACGATACGATTCCCTCCACAACGCTATCATCCATTAAATTAAGCTTCGTTTCGTATTTTATGTCCTGAAGCAGTATCTTTGTTAACGCCTCTATATTCACCTTTTTATCGGACACGTTATTCACTTTTTTCTGTGTTGCCAGTGCTTTCTGTACAGCTGGCTCTTTTACACCTGTTGCCTGCCACTGGACAATCCCCCAGATAAATACTGCTGCAATAAAAATTGCCATCGCAGTCAACATCTGCATTCTATTATTCGTCTTTTGGTTCATTTGCGGCTGCTCCTTTAAATTGCAAGACATATATTATCATTAGTACACATCTTCATAATGTCCCTAAACATACATATTTGCGTACATTTTATCTTAGCATACTTCCAACTATCGTGCAAGAGATGCGGCGCACCGCTGATAGATATTGTGGTCAAAAAATAAGAAAAAAAGAGCTTCTGCATATCGCAGAAGCTCATAATGATCGCTCCTATAAACTAACCAAAATTAATCAGTTGTATAAGGCATAATTGCTACGTGACGTGCACGCTTAACTGCAACTGTTAACGCACGCTGATGCTTTGCACAGTTACCTGTAATTCTTCTTGGAAGAATCTTGCCTCTCTCGGAGACATATCTCTTTAACTTATTTACATCCTTGTAGTCGATATAATCATGCTCTTTGTCTGCACAGAAAGCACAAACTTTTTTTCTTCTACGCATTGGTCTTCTTCTTGAAGCATTGTTATCGCCTTTATTGTATGCCATTACGAAACCTCCTTAATAATTTGTGTCTATCAGTCCATCACACCTTGAATGGTAATTCCTCTTCAATGGCATCCGGAATATTCATAAATCCGTCGCCTGCAGCCTGTGTCGGCTCTGGTCTGGATGGTGCTGCCTGCTGATAACCGCCGGCATTATTTGCAGATGCTGCTTTGCTCTCCGCAAATTCCTGATTTTCCACTACAACATCTGTAGTATAGACACGTTGTCCATCTTTGTTGGTATAGCTTCCTGTCTGAATGCGACCCTCAGCTATGATCTTAGTGCCCTGATGAAGATAATTCTCTGCAAACTCAGCCCCTCTGCCAAAAACCACACAGTTAATGAAATCTGCAGTCTGCTCATCTCCCTGGCGTTTAAAACGACGGTCTACCGCAAGTGTATATCTTGCAACCGCTGTCTGATTCTCTCCTGAAGAATAACGAACTTCAGGATCTCTGGTCAATCTACCACATAAAATAACCTTATTCATGAAGGAAACACCTTCCTTTCTTATGCTTCCTGTCTAACGCATAAGTATCTCAGAACATTGTCCATGATTCGAACAGCCTGCTCCAACTCGCCCGGAACAGTTGCCTCGCCATCAAACTTGATGAAGTAGTAGTAGCCCTCTTTCATGTGCTGAATCTCGTAAGCAAGTTTCTTCTTGCCCCACTCTTCAACCTCTGTGATAGTACCGCCGAATTTGGTTACATAATCCTTTGCCTTCTCGACAGTTGCTACTCTTGCATCTTCCTCGATCTTAGCATCGACAACTAACGCTAACTCATATTTGTTCATAGTCGTCTGTACCTCCTTTTGGTCTCTGGCTCTTTCCCGGCTGCGATTCTGTGACTTTCGGAATCGGTGTCTTTCAAAACACATGCCCCACTGGAAAGAACAAGGAAAAATTAACATGTCACATTTCTCTATTATAGCAGAACTTTACAACCTCTGCAACAACTTTTTTTCTGCTTATTGGCCACTCCGGGATACAAATCCGCGGAACGCCTTTTCTACCTGCTTCCGCGGAAGCATTATCTGGTGGCCGCATCCGGTGCAGCGAATGCGGATATCCATCCCTACACGTCTAAGCTCCCACGCATTTGTTCCGCACGGATGTGATTTCTTCATTTTGATAACATCGCCTACTTTTAAATCCATCCATTCCCTCCTTATGGTCACATCGACAAGCACTATTTCCATCACAAAATCCTAATTTTCTGCCTTCATATCTATATTTTGAATTTCTCGCATCCAGCTATAGAACATTGTCGTATTTTTTGTCATAGACTTCGAACGGATACGGCTGCTGCTATATAACATTGTCGTACTCTTTTGGTGAACAGGTACTTCCACTATCATTGCATAAATCTCGTCAAACGCTTTTTGTGTCCATTTTTTCTGCTTTTCCTTGTTTATGGTTTGATCGGACTTGTTGATCGCTTTCATCAGCTCTGCATTTTCCAAAAATGCAAATCTCTCTGCAAGATCCGGATTGCGGCTCATCTCTTCCTCGGCGTACCACAATGCTATTGAGGATTTCTTGGCAAATACATTTCCGCGGCGAAGATTTGCGACTTTCTTATTCAATTTATCTACTGTTGTAGTATGAATTTGTATTGTAATGCCAATCCCTTGCAGATCACTCGCAACCGCCGTGGCCAGCTGATATCCGACTGTATCCGTTCCACCGGCTAATTCCATTGAAAACAACGTCTTTGCACCCGCAGGAGCTGCAGTTACTTTGCCATCCTCTACTGTATATCCCGCTTTTTCCAACCATTTAAGTGCAGTCTGCTGTGCCTCTTCCCGCTTTTGATCAACCGCATCATCTGTCTTATAGATCTGCTCTTTGCCATCCGGCGTCTCTGCATAGCAAAGTTTATCCTCATTTGGCTGCTCCGGAGACAACCACGAATCCTTTGCCGCCTGTGCATTTACACTGGTAAGTTTTGCACCTTCTGTTTCCATCTGCACTCCCCGACATGCGCTAACTACCATGGCGATCGCATGCCGTAAAGCCGCTGATTGCTCACTAAACGGCTCATTATTTATGCATACCCGGTATGGATTGAGACCCCAATATGCATATGATGCATTGGCACTTTGACAGGTGTTGATCTCATTGCCGGACATTTTCCCATTTCCGTTGATTTCACCAATTGCCTCAAGGTCAGACTGAGTCAAAGCCAAAGATGCCACATCTACTGTTTGTCCTTTCATCTCCTCGGCAAGTTTCGCTCCGGTCAGATCCTCATCCTTAAACAGTTTTGTGAGATCCTTTAGCTGCACGTACGTGATTTTTGGGCAGCCTTGATAATACAGCTCATTCGCCATGAAATATGCAATTCCACTGTCATATTTCACAAATCGATACGCTCCGGCTCCAACCGGTGAACTCTTATTAGCGCGAATTGCAGAGAGATCTCCTCTCTTAAATCCAAACTTATTTGCGTTATAACTATATTTTGTTGTATCTCCATAATAATGCAGCGGGCAGATCGGAATCTGCAGCTTTTCCTCAAATCTGCTGTCATAGCCTGTTGTATAAATACGCAATTCGTAATCATTAAGGCGTTTGATTCCTTCGATACTGTTTACCCTCGTTTTTTTCTTTGCCTGCTTCGCCATCAAATAACGCGCCTGCCTTTCGAGCGCACTTTCATACCCGCTCTCATCGCTGCTATGCTTCTGCATCCATTTCTGCAGTGCTGCCGGCTTCTTACGAATATACTTTTTCACCTGCTTGTCCGTATACGATTCTGCCCGAGCATTATTTGCCTGATAATTCAGCAGCCCACGGATATTACTGCTTTTTAGCTGCACATTGCCGTCATAATCATTGTCACAAAATGCATAAAGCGAAAAAATCACATCGTCAATAGTGATCGGCTGGCCGTCACTAAACAGAAGATCATCTCGGATCGTAATACGATATACCGTATAGTTCGCTTTGGTACGTCGTGCCTTTTTAATATCCGCAATTCCATAATACGTATAGTTCTCATCGTTGTATTCACGAAGCTCTCCATCAATCCCCTTTTCCACCAGCCGACCGGCGCGATCCGTGTCAAACAGTTTGGTCTGCGTCAAATTCATGACCTGTTCATCAGACGCAGCCTGTGCCAAAAACGGATTGAAATTTTTATCAAGTCTGCCACAGCCAATGATCAGCGGAACCTCTGACTGCTGCTTACCTTTTCCTTCTGCCTTAGCAGTACCGTTCTTAACTTCTGCTGTTGACTGCACATATGGTTTCTTCGCTTTTTTCTGCTTGCCACAGCCGGTCACCCCAAATACCATAGACGCCGCCAATAACGCAGCTAAACATTTTTTTCCTATATTAATCATGCTTGTCCTCCATTTACTCTTACCTCGGATCCTCACTACTTAACTCAAACTTCTGTCGTTTGAACAGATAATTTTGCATTGTCATATTACCATTATATTTCCAAGGTGTCAAAAGAGCTCCTGATGTCTTGCGTGGAAAACTCTTTACAGAACTTTATTCGGCTTTGAATAGCTTGATTTGACGTTGCAGGACTTTATTACTCCTTACAGAGCTTGAGTTGACGTTGCAGAGCTTTATTACTCCTTACAGAGCTTGATTTGGCTTTGTGGATTTGGCAGAGGATCGTCACTACCCGATATAATGAAAAAAGCAACCCTTTCGGATTGCTTCTCTTCACGCACTGTATGTTTCAATCTGCTCCCACCCAGTACAACGAATAATATAGACTATCCGTTGTGTTTATACTTATGTACTCCTACCACCTTATGTATACATGCGCTCATATATACCGGGCATACGCAGCGACAGCCCTCACCTTTTTTGTCTGCCTCCTGCATATGGACGGATTTTGAAAATGTCTTCTGTAGTCATTTCCAATGTAGTTCAATGAATAATCTGCGATAATTGCTCAATCGCATTTTTATTCTTACTAAAACATTTTCGTAAACTTATAATAACATATTTTATCAAAAAAGGCAATAAAATTTTACATTTTATTGCCTTTTTTTACATATTATTTCCGTATTTTTCTGCAGTATTTTGACAAATAGTCACTGACAGATCATAGCTTCTTTTGATTCGAAAGCAGATTACAGAGTGGATATCTTGTCAATAAAGTCAATTACCATATTTGGATAGTAAACAGCCTTACCTGCACTCTTTGTGTAGACGCTTGCTCCGATACCACAGATTGCGTAATTTGCACTGATCAGCGTGTTACGTGCATCGTTGCTTTCGATAACGCTATTTGCGAATCCGATGGCATCCATATTACCGATCATAATACGTTCGCCCCAATTATTGAATGATAGTCCTGCGTTCTCCAATGCTTCCTTGCTCAGTGCTGATTCCCTTTTAGCATTAGCCGCATCGATACATCCCTTATTTGCGATCTCTTTGCTATACGCACGCGCCACATTGGAAACCTTTGTGTTTTTGCGTATCGCTTTGACATCCGCATCACGTACTCCGGTGTTGACCAAATATGCATTTAAGATTTCGAAGGTCTCTGTTTCCATTTCTGTCAACACATCCGCAGAATAATTCATTGGCAGCGTTGTCTCTGTACACTGCGTCATATCTGCGATCGAATATGCATTGTTGAAGATCTGAATGCTGTATACCCTGTTATCTCCATAAGCGTCCGCAAATGCAATGATTGTTGCATTGTCGACATCCTTACTGTATGCTGCCGCATTGCCGGCTGTTGTTTTGTACCAGTCTACATCAACCCATCCATTAGAAACCAGCGTACCTGCATCTGTTCCATAAGACACTGTTCCATCAAAATTCATTGATGACGCATTACCGCTAATACCAACTACAATATCATCTTTCAGGTAGATCAAAATATATGTGCTGTATTTTTCATCAAAACTCTTATCAGTATCATTACCACCGGCACGGAATGCAATAACATCAAAGCCCTGTGGCGATTTTGCGGTACGTTTAACATCTGTTTTTAATGATCCAAGTACCGTGTTTACTTCATCTCTGGTCAATCCCAAAGCAAGTTGGTAACCAGCAATCGTAAACGCTTTTTTTCCATTCAGGTTAACATTTTGTCCTGCATTCCCGGATGGTGTTGCTGTCGGTTTTACCGTTGGTGTTGCTGTCGGTTTTGCCGTTGGTGTCGCGGTCGGTTTTGCCGTTGGTGTTGCTGTCGGTTTTACCGTTGGTGTCGCTGTTGGTTTTACCGTTGGTGTCGCGGTCGGTTTTGCCGTTGGTGTTGCTGTTGGTTTTACCGTTGGTGTTGCCGTCGGTGTGGCACTTGGTTGCGGTGCTGCGCTTGGTGTTGGTGCCGGTGTCACTATTGGACTTGCACTTGGCTTCGCCGTCTGCGTTGGTGTTGGCGTTGCGGTCGGTGTGGCACTTGGTTGCGGTGCTGCACTTGGTGTTGCCGTTGGTGTCGCGGTCGGTGTGGCGCTTGGCTTCGCCGTCTGCGTTGGTTTTGCCGTTGCGGTCGGTGCAGTGCTTGGACTCGCTGTTGGCTTCACTATTGGTGCGGCACTCGGGCTCGGAGTTGTTGTCCGTGCAGGTGTCGGCAATGGCGCTGCACTTGGCATTTTCGTTGGCAGTGCTGTCGGTGCAGTGCTTGGACTCGCTGTCGGTTTTGTTGTCGGTGCGCTGCTTGGACTCGCCGTTGGCGTTGCAGTCGGCGCTGTCGTTGGTTTCACTGTCGGCACCATCGTTGGTTTCACCGTTGGAGCTATAGTCGGTTTTGCCGTCACATCCATAGTCGGACTAACATTGGTCGTCTCTGATGGTTGTACTATTGCGGTCGGCTTCGGTGTCACTACCCGCACCGGAGTGGCAACAGGCATTGGTTTCGGTCTCCTAATAACTATCTTTTTCGGCAATACTCGAACGTGACAAACCAATTTCTTTTTGCCTACTTTTGCAACAATTTTTGTTATTCCTATTTTTTTCGCCCTTACCAGTCCTTTTTTACTGACTGTCGCTATTTTTTTCTTACTGGATTTCCACTTTACCTTCTGCTTTTTCTTTAAATTTTTCACTTTGAGCTGTTTTTTGGCCCCAGCGCGCAAAGTTATCGTTTTTTTGTTGAGCTTTGGCGCCTTTGCTGCCTCGGCGAGCATAACCGATGATGTGGAAGTTACCACTAATGCCGCCGCCAGCACGCCGCACCAAGCTCTTGTGCATGATTTCTTTTTCACTTCTTTCTCCTTCCTCCAACTATCTGTCAACAGTTACATTTAATACCTCACTCTTCTTTAATAATATCCGCAAAAGTCGCCCCGGATGCTTTCGCTAAATCCTCCGGTTGCAGAAGAATCTGTACGCCTCTTCTTCCGCCGCTCACAGCAATCTTGTCCTGCTGTTTTGCGCTCTCATGAATCACCGTTGTATACTGCTTTTTCATACCGATCGGAGTACATCCTCCGCGAATATAACCGGTCACTTTGTTGATCTCTTTGACCGGCACCATTTCCACATGCTTTTCACCAACTGCACGTGCCGCCTTTTTCATATCAAGCTCACGATGCACCGGTATTGCATATACATAATAGTTGCCGCTCTTGCCCAATGTAACTAAAGTCTTAAATGTCATTTCGTAATCCTGCCCAAGTTTGTCAGCGACATCCATTCCGTCAACAAATTCTTCACATTCATAATTCATCAACTCATACGGAATCTTTTGCCGATCCAACATTCTCATCGCATTGGTTTTTACTTCTTTACCCATGATGTCATCCTCTTTTACTTAAATTAATTTTACCTTATCGATAAGATCAATAACAAGGTTTGGATAATACACTGTTCCGTCATTATATGCACCGGCGCCCAGGCCCATAACAGCGTAATCTCCACTCCATAATAATGCTCTTGCACCACTGCTCTCGATCATACTGTTAGCAAATCCGATAGCATCCATGTTGCCGATCAAAACACGCTCTCCCCATGCGCCAGGTGCTATCCCTGCGGCACGGATCGACGATCTAATATCACTACTGGATCTTGAGGCATCACTTGCATCAATAATTCCTGCTGAAACAATCTCGCTGCTATAAGATTTGGCTGCTGCGCTAAGCTTCGTATTAATACAGAATGCGCTTTGTCCCTGATTTACCAAATATGCATTCAAAAGTTCTCCGCTTTCGGTTGCCATTGCGGTCTGCACCTCTGCCGGATATTTTAACTGCAATGTCGTTTCACTGACCTTTGTCATATCATCCACCAAAAAGCTGTCGCTAAATGCCTGAATACAATATACCTGGTTGCTTCCGAGTGCATCCACAAATGCGATAACTTCCGTTCCCTTAATCGTCTTTGTATATGCACCGGCTGCACTGCCTGCCAAATACCAGTCAACGCTGGTCCAGCCATTCGATGCTAATGTACTCGCCGGCGTTCCATAAGATACCTCGCCTGCATAAGACATTCCCGGCGCAATTGCTGTAATTCCGATCACTTCATTATCCTGCAAATATGCCAAAATATAAGTGCTATATTTCTGATCATATTGGTTGCCGCTCAGGCTGGAATTATTGCCATTCTCACGAAATGCGATCACATCAAATCCCTGTGGAGATTTTTCTTCACGTTTCACGTCAGTTGACTTACTTGCCAGTGCATTATTAAACGCTGTCTTTGTCATTCCAACCGAAAGCTGTCTGTTGCCTACCGTCAGTCCTGATGAACTTGGTGCTGCTGTTGGCGTCACTGACGGTGTTTTGCTTGGTGCTGCCGTTGGGGTACCGGTTGGCGCATTCGTTGGTGCCGGCGTCGGAGTACTGGTAGTACCACTCGTTGGTGCCGGCGTCGGAGTACTGGTAGTACCACTCGTTGGTGTCGCACTTGGTGCTGCACTTGCAGATGGCTCCGGTGTCTTCTGTGCCGCTCCCTGTACTATGATCTTATCCGAATTCAAATAATATACGGTTTCTGTCATATTATCAACCAAACGCACATAAATCGTATTTACCGTACCTGTCTGCAAAGTAAAAGACTGATCATTTCTAGGATGATTTTTCCAAAAACCTTGTCCAAACTCTTCTCCTTCGTGACTTTTCAGTTCATCCAAAGACATCTCTCTACCGTAAGTATTCGTATAATACAAAGAGCCGTCAAAAATATCTGTGTAACCAATTCGGATCGTTGCCGCTTCGGTTACTGTTACATCCTTCAACGGTCTGTGGTATGCATTCCACGTCGTTGCGACATTATCATTCAAAATAATCTTCGCTGTCGTTGGGTCTCCCTCTTCTGAAGGTTGCGTTGTCTGCGAAGAATTATCGGACACCTGTGGATTCTTGGTTGGTATAGTTCCCGGCTTAGCAGTTACTTTTGTCACAGCTTTTGGCTTAGACGTAACTTTCGCCTTTTTCTTTGCCTTGACAACAACTTTACAGGTATACTTCTTTTTGCCGATTTTGGCAACAATTTTAGCCGTTCCTTTTTTCTTCGCTTTGACAACACCCTTCTTAGTTACTGTCGCAATTTTTTTCTTCGAAGAAGACCACTTTACTTTCTTTTTGGTCCCTTTCACCTTCAATTTAGCCTTTTTACCAACAGTCAATACAAGCTTTTTCTTGTTTAGCTTGACCTTTGCCTTGGCATCAGTCTGCTGCCCCGGTACAAACACCGATGTGATCACTAACGCTCCGGCAAGCACAAGGCTCATCCATTTCCTTCTCTCTTTTTTCATGCTATTTCCACATTCCTTTCTCCGCCCGCTGGCTTGTCAGTTTTTGTATTCGCCACAGGCACAACATTAAAATCACGGATTTCATCCCAGCCACTCTAAAATGCCACTCTCACATAATCTACAAAGTCAATGACCAAATATGTGTAAAACACATCGTCACCATTTTCAAAATATGCTGCACTTCCAATCCCCATAACGCCAAGTCCCTCTTCATCGCAAAGCTGCGCTCTTGCCGCCTGACTCTGCACAGCAGAATTCGCAAAACCAATGGCATCCATATTGTTGGCCATAATTCGCTCACCCCACTGTCCGCACTGTAAACCTGCGCCGACGATCGCCGATTTAATCTCAGAACTGCTTCTAGTCATGTCTGTCGCATCTGTTGCACCGGCTTTTGCCATCGTGTTGCTGTAGCTTTGTGCCACACCACTTAATTTTGAATTGATCGCAAGGGAACGCATTCCATAAAAAGTGAGATATGCATTGAGCAGCTCGCCACTCTCTGTTGCCATCGCCTTTACCACTGCATCGCTGTACGTACATGACGCATCCTGACTGGAAAGATTGGTCATTCCATCAAGAGAATAGGCTTTATCAAACGCCTGTATACAGTAAGTCGTCTGGGATCCATAATAATCTACAAACGCCAGCACATTCGCATTGGAAGTCTCTGTGGAATAGGCTCCTTCTCCATCTTTGTGTTTATCGTTATGTGCTGCATACCATTCTACCGATGACCAAGCACTTGACGATTCTAAAACAGCTGCACCGGTTCCTGCTTTTACTAAAGAACCATATGCCATTGATTTACTGATACCACAAATACCTACGACCTTGCCGCTTTTCAGATACAGCAAAATATATGTACTAAATTTGTCATCGCGCGAAACGCTGGAGTTGTTACCGTTTGGTCGGAATGCAAGGACATCAAATCCCTGTGGAGATTTTTCCGAACGCAATATATCCGTCGAAAGTGAACCCAATACCGTGTGCACCTGCGCCAATGTCATACCAAGTGTCAGATTGCGTCCTCCAATCTGAAAGATATCCCCATTTAGTGCTACATTCTTACCCGGTGTACCAGTCACCTTCTGTGTACCGCCATTCGTTTTCGAACTGTTATTCTTACGGTTTGTGTTTTTATTGCTTTTTTTAGTGGCAGCTGCTTTTACCGTTACTTTGCAGACATATTTTTTCTTGCCAACTTTAGCAGTGATCTTAGCAGTTCCTTTTTTCTTTGCCTTGACAACACCTTTTTTCGTAACGGTCGCTACCTTCTTTTTATTGCTGGACCATTTTACTTTTTTCTTGTTGTTCTTTAGCTTTAACGTAGTCTTTTTACCAACTTTTAAAACAACTTTCGTTTTGTTTAGCTTCACCTTCTTCTTGGCGGCAGCCGCAGCATCCATGCTCTGTGGCATTATCATTGCGGCAGCTAGTGCTAATGCTAATACACGCGCCCATGGCTGTCTTCTTTTTTTCATACGCTCCTCTTTTCCATGCCGATTGTACGACATTAATTTTCATTTCTATGTTACCTTTTATTATATGATATTCTTCTCTATTTCTCAACCGTTTTCGTACAGTATTTATGCGGTTTGTACGAATTTACATCTGACACATTTCTGCCATTTTTGGAACCCCCTTGATAAGCAGCTCTAACTTCCGGTATGGAAAGTTTCCTATAATGCAAAAAACAGTTTTGATATTCTCGAATGAGAATACCAAAACTGCTTATCGTATTTACCTACTCTGCGTTCACTATGCATTGTTCAGGCACGAGCATTGCATCGCACTGCATTATTTACCTAGCGTGCTGACAAGATTAATTCTCGTCAGTGCCTTTTTGAGTGCTAACTCTGCGCGTACCATGTCTACCTGTTTCTCACCGCTTCCGATACGACGTTCTGCGCGGAGCTTTGCCTCTTCTGCTCGGTGCACATCGATTTCATCCGGCCACTCGCAGGCTTCCGCAAGTACCGTAACCTTATTGCCGCGAATTTCCACAAATCCATCCAGCAAAGCCGCCTCACGTACTTTGCCTTCCTGATGGATCTTGACAACACCCGGTTCAACAATTGCCGTAAGTGGGATATGTCCCGCCAGCACACCGATCTCACCTTCTGTTGTCCGCATTTCAACCATGTCCACTTCCTCGTCAAAAAAGATTCGGGTCGGAGATATGATCTGCAAAGTAAATGTTTTGTCTGCCATATGACCCTCCTTTCTTATTTGGAAGCCATTCTGGCCACTACCTCGTCAATATTTCCGGCATTCAAGAAATAGCTCTCCGGAATATCATCGTGCTTACCATCCAAAATCTCTTGGAATCCACGAATCGTCTCACTAACCGGTACGTACTGTCCCGGCAGGCCTGTAAACTGCTCTGCTACATGGAACGGCTGCGACAGGAAACGCTGCACTTTACGCGCTCTATTTACAACGATCTTGTCTTCTTCTGACAACTCGTCCATACCAAGAATCGCAATAATATCCTGCAATTCCTTGTATTTCTGCAAAATCTCCTGCACGCCACGAGCCACTTTATAGTGTTCCTCACCGACAATATGCGGATCGAGGATACGTGATGTTGACTCCAACGGATCTACTGCCGGATAAATACCAAGCTCGGAAATTGCACGCGAAAGTACAGTTGTTGCGTCCAAATGTGCGAATGTATTTGCCGGAGCCGGATCGGTCAAATCGTCTGCCGGCACATAAACCGCCTGTACTGATGTGATAGATCCTGTTTTCGTTGAGGTGATCCTCTCCTGCAATGCACCCATCTCCGTCTGCAGCGTTGGCTGATAACCTACGGCACTTGGCATACGTCCAAGCAACGCAGATACCTCTGATCCAGCCTGTGTGAAACGGAAAATATTATCAATAAACAATAAGACATCTTTTCCGGAACGATCACGGAAATTCTCTGCCATGGTAAGTCCTGTAAGACCTACTCGCATACGCGCTCCAGGTGGCTCGTTCATCTGACCGAATACCATCGTCGTTTTATCAATAACACCTGACTCGATCATTTCATAATACAAGTCATTTCCTTCACGAGTACGCTCACCTACACCGGTAAATACGGAATATCCACCGTGCTCCTGCGCGATATTTGTGATCAACTCCTGGATCAATACGGTTTTACCTACTCCGGCGCCACCGAACAAACCAATCTTACCACCTTTCTGGTAAGGGCAAAGCAGATCAACGACCTTGATTCCGGTTTCCAAAATCTCTGTTTCTGTCGACTGCTCATCGAATGCCGGCGCTTTTCTGTGGATCGGGTCATATCTCACCCCTTCCGGTGCCGGTTTTTCATCAATTGGCTCACCTAACACATTAAAGATACGTCCCAATGTAGCTTCGCCTACCGGTACAGAAATCGGTGCGCCCGTTGCATGTGCTTCCATACCGCGAACCAAACCGTCGGTTGGTCCCATGGCAATACAACGAACTGTGTCATCACCCAAATGCTGTGCCACTTCCACTACGAGCTTTCCACCATCTTTCAACGGAACATTGATTGCCTCGTTAATCTCCGGCAGTTTGCCCTCTGGGAATTTAATATCGATAACGGCACTGACGATCTGCGTCAGCTTACCAACATTTAATTCTGCCATTTAATTTCTCCTTTTTATTTTGCTATGAAATCGCGGATGCTCCTGCGATAATCTCCGTCAATTCCTGTGTAATAGATGCCTGACGGGCTCTATTATATTTTAGCGACAAGTCACTGATCATCTCTTCCGCATTACTCGTTGCCGAATCCATTGCCTGCATACGTGCACCGTTTTCACTGGCATGTGACTCCACAAGTCCGCCAAAGATCAGGCTGTTCACGTACTTTGGAATAATCGCATTTAATGCTTCTTCCGGTGCCGGCTCATAATTCATCAACGTGATGCGATCGATCGGGTTCTCTTCTACGTCCTCCGCATCTGCTGTAATATCGGATGCGTTGATCGGAAGCAGTTTCATCATCGTAGGGATCTGTACCATCGTGTTCTTAAAGATCGTATAGATCAGATAAATCTCTCCGATCTCCCCCATCGTAAACTTGCTCAAAACTTCTTTGCCAATCTCCGATGCATCTGCATATAATGGTTCGTTGATCGCCTCCGAATAATCTCCGGCTATGGTGTAACCCTCACGCTCCACGCTGTCACGACCCTTTGTACCAACTGCATAGACCACTGTGTTTTCCGTAGTAAAACGTTCGTCTTTTGTCAACAGTTTCACTGCATTCGAGTTGTAACCACCTGCCAATCCGCGGTTCGATGTGATCAGGATCACTGCTTTTTTGTCAGACCGGCTTTTTTGCAAAAACGGATGGGACATCTCCCCGGACTTGGCGATCATCGCTGCCACAGCCTCATACATCGCATCAAAATAAGGTTTTGATACTTCTGCACCGACTTTTGCTTTCTGCAGCTTGACAGAGGAAACAAGTTTCATCGCTTTGGTAATCTGTCCGGTACTTTGGACACTTTCTTTACGCCGTTTGATATCTCTCATTGACGCCATTGTCTCTTACCTCCCCTCGAAACTATTTTTCAAACTCTGCTTTAAACTCCTCGATTGCCTGGATCAGTTTCTTCTCTGTGTCTTCCTTGATCTCTTTGTCCTCGCGAATGGAAGCAGGGACTTCCGGATATTTCGTATCGATATACTCAAACAATCCTTTTTCAAAGTCCATAATGTCATCTACTTCTACATCGATCAAGTACTTCTTGGTCGCCGCATAGATAATGATAACCTGATTTTCAACCGGCATCGGCTTGTACTGATCCTGCTTCAGGATCTCACGAATACGCTCGCCCTGTGCCAACTGCTCCTTCGTCTCAGGATCGAGATCCGAACTAAACTGTGAAAATGCCGCCAGCTCACGATACTGTGCAAGCTCGATACGGATCGGTCCGGAAATCTTCTTCATCGCTTTGATCTGTGCAGAACCTCCTACACGAGATACTGACAAACCGGCATTGACTGCAGGTCGGAAACCAGCATTAAACATCTCTGTTTCCAAATAGATCTGTCCATCTGTGATAGAAATAACATTTGTTGGAATATAAGCGGATACATCGCCTGCCTGCGTCTCAATGATCGGCAATGCCGTCAATGAACCACCGCCCAGCTTATCCGACAATCTCGCTGCACGCTCCAACAATCTGGAATGCAGATAGAATACATCTCCAGGGAATGCCTCACGTCCTGGCGGACGCTTAAGCAGCAAGGAAAGTGTACGATATGCCGCAGCATGTTTGGTTAAGTCATCATACACAACCAATACATCTTCGCCGTTCTCCATCCATTCCTCACCAATTGCACATCCGGAATATGGTGCAATATACTGAAGCGGTGCTAACTCACTCGCTGTTGCTGCAACAATCGTGGTATAATCCATCGCTCCATATTCTTCTAATTTTTTCACAAGGTTGGCAATCGTTGACGCTTTCTGTCCGATCGCTACGTAAATACATTTTACGCCCTGTCCTTTCTGATTAATGATCGTGTCGATCGCGATCGCGGTTTTACCGGTCTGGCGGTCACCAATGATCAACTCACGCTGTCCTCTTCCGATCGGTACCATGGAGTCAATCGCCTTAATACCTGTCTGAAGCGGTGTGTCTACGGATTTACGTGCGATAACACCGGATGCCACACGCTCGATCTGTCTGGACTTATCGGTTTTGATCGGTCCTTTGCCATCAATCGGCTGTCCCAGCGCATTCACTACACGTCCGAGCATGGCATCTCCAACCGGCACCTCAACAACATGACCTGTCGTCTTTACGGTGTCGCCTTCATTGATGTTTTTATGGTCACCCAAAAGAACCGCACCTACGTTATCTTCTTCCAAGTTCAATACCATGCCATATATCTCATTAGGAAATTCCAACAGTTCACCCTGCATCGCTTTCTCTAAGCCATGAATACGGGCAATTCCGTCGGCAACCTGTATTACAGTACCTATATCTGCTACTTCAAATTTGGTACTGTAGTTTTTAATCTGCTCTTTAATGACTGAGCTGATTTCCTCAGGTCTCAAATTCATGATACACTCGCACCTTCTTTCTGTTTATTCTAATTCGTCAACTGAACCTGCGACAACTCTTTTGCCATTCGATTCAGCTTTGATCTGATACTGCTGTCTACCACTCTGTCTCCGATACGGATCACCACGCCACCGATCAGGGATGCATCCACAGAATAGTTCATGATGAACTCCACATAAGATGTCGTGTTCAATAATTTCTGCACGATCTCCTGCTTCTCATCCTTAGACAGTTCGACAGCCGATATCACATATGCTACGCCGATCTTTTTGTATTCACGAACCTTATCAATGAAATACGTCAAAATCTTTTCGATTTCCGAAAAACGTCCTTTTTCAACGATAGTGACCATGAATCCTGTCAGCGTATCGGATGCTTTGCCAGCAAACACCTGCTCTACCAGTGAGACTTTCTGCTCAACCGGAAGCTTTGGATGTGTCAGCAGCTTGATGTACTGCTCATTCGCTTCGATCACATCAAGCACGATCTGCACTTCCTCCAGAGTGGAATCAATCGTTCCCTCTTCCACGGCAACCTCAAACAAGGCTTCGCCGTATGTCTTTGATACTAACTTAGCCATGTCTCATCACCCATCTCTTCCAAAGTGTCTGCAAGCAACTGTGACTGTTTGCTTTCGTCCAAAGAAGATGCAACGATTTTACCAGCCATTGCCGTTGCGACATTAATGATTTCCTGTTTCATTTCATCCTTGACCTTGCTCTTCTCCAGTTCAACTTCTCGATTTGCACGGGCAACGATCTGTGCGGCTTCTTCCCTCGCTTCTTCTAACATGACACTTTCTTTCTTGAGTGCCTTTTTACGCGCTTCGCTCAGGATCTCATCCGTCTCTTTTTGCACATTTTTTATTTTTTCATCATATTCTGCTTTGAATTGAATTGCATCCTGCTTCTCGCGCGCTGCCGTTTCCATCTGCTCACGAATGCCTTCCTGCCGCTTCTCCATCAGATTTCTCGCCGGATTAAACAACAGATAGGACAGAAGCAAAAATACAAAAAACATTGCTAATATGGTAATCGCTGAGTCTACTAATAACTGTGGATCTAAACCAAAAATATAATCGCCCAGTCCACTGCTCAGTGCAACCTGAATTACTCCGCTCACGTTAGTGCCTCCTTTCCGCTAGAGTCTTCCACCAAATGCTTACGCCATCTTCCGGTCATTTTTCCATTGAAAAATAGTACCGGCTGCCGGCACTTGCATTGATTAATGAAGCTTTGCGTAAAGTGGGTTCGCGAATAACAGGATCAAAGCAACTACCAGACCATACAAACCTGTTGTCTCTGCTACTGCCTGTCCAAGAAGCATTGTTGACATAACGTCACCTTTCGCACCCGGATTACGTCCTACTGCAGAAGCACCGTAACCGGCAGCAATACCCTGTCCTACACCAGGTCCGATACCGGCAATAACCGCAAGACCTGCACCAATAGCAGAACCCATCAAAACCAATCCATCGTTATCAATATTCATAATAATCCTCCATTTCTAAAGTGCTTATCCGCACTTCTTCACTTTTTTGTTTATGCCTGATCCCCAATCGCATCCGAGACAAAGCACATTGTCAACATACAAAATACATACGTCTGAATCGCACCGGAAAATACATCCAAATAAATGTGCAATGCAGCCGGCCAGATTAATGTCAAAACCTTTGGCAATAATCCGTAGATCAATCCCGTCATAACCGTTCCGGATAAAATATTACCGAACAAACGGAGAGACATAGAAACCGGTGTAGAAAATTCACTGATCAAGTTCATTGGAAAGAACAGAAAGATCGGTTCAAACAATCCCTTAATCTTACCGAATTTCTGGTACTTAAAACCGTTGTATTGAATCATCACCCAAGTAATGATCGCCAACGGAAATGTGACACCGTAATCTGCTGTCGGCGGTCGTAGCCCTAGCAAACCGGACAAGTTGCACGCCAAAATAAATAAAAACAAAGCGCTGACATAGTTACGAAACTTTGGTGCCTTACTCTCTCCCATGGAGCCCGCCACCATACCATCCAGCGATTCTACGATCAGCTCGACCACATTTAGAAACGGTCCCGGCACCTGATCCGGAGTCGCCTTACGAATCGCACGATTTGCAAAAACAGCAAAAATAAGCAGTGCAGCGATTACAATGATCATGGATATATGCGTCGTAGTCAGATACACATCTGAACCGAAAAACTTGAATTTCGTATATCCATGGATAAAAAAGTCTACCTGCTGCTCATTTCCCTTTGCCAAAAACACATTGTTTGCAAAGGAATCAAACGGCATACAAAAGACGCCACTTCCCACATTCTCACCTTCCCTTTCTATAGAATAAATTATATATACAGGCAAATATCTCTTGTTTACCATTTCATTACAAAGCGAAAATCAACGTTTCACGATACATTGCACCGCACAACCGCAATCTCCTATAAAATAAAACAACAGAATATCTGCAATACATATCTATTTTTTAAATAATTTTTCATAACGCGGGTGCATTTTCGGATACGATAATGCACTGACCTTGACTCCAAACAACGTCAGTATCGCCGGAATCGGATGTACATATTCATAAAATATCATGCATACCGCCAGCGTAACCGCCATGATCACCAATCTCTGCAGCGATGCAAGCTGCGCATGTCTGGATGCATGCGCCGGATCCATATCAAGCGCAATGTCCAGGTGGCGAAACATATGCCACAAAAGAACTAATGCCGCCGCACCACCAAACAGCCCTCCAAATAACATCGAAACTCTGCCTCGACTGATAATTACAAAAAGCAGCGTAACAATGGCTGTCCACAGAATAGAACTAATCATCAATTCCTTTAGTACCTGTTTTACCTGTTTCATGCTCTCCCGCTGCTTCCTCCCGCTTCTCGGTGAGTCCTTTCATGTAATCAAGCTGCTCATGCTCTTTCTTCATGTCAGCCTCATAAAAGGACTTGGTTAATATATATACATTTTTGAACGCAGCCCCGATTCCTAACAACAACATGAACGGAAATATGATCTGTGTACCAAACAGACGATTCAGCCAAGTGCCCAGCCAACCGCTAATAAAGATCGGCACGAGCATTGTAATACTGATCTGCGTGATCATCATAAAACTACGCAAAATTTTCTTCTCTTTCTTACTCATTTTTTAATAACCTCTCATTATGCTATTATAATTTATTCTTCTGAAAAAGTCCACCAAAGAGCGCAAAAAATCTCGTGTAGTATCAAGCGATCTGCTAACTCCTTTTCCCCTCCGATTATCCCGCAAATAATTTAATTCGATAAGCTAGAAAGTCCTTTACAAGCCAACTTCCCTAGACTATAATTATTCCACAAGAAGAAAAAGAGCAAAACCAGCGTTTTGCTATCAAATAAAAATAAGCCGCTGAAAGGAGTTGCTTCATGAGCCGACCACGATTATTTCGACGTCGCTTTATCCCCGACGAAAACATCGAATTAAAAGATGATATGATCTTAGCCTTAGAGCCTAACCTTATTATTACCAGTTGGAATGTTTTGAAACCACGACGCGATATTTCCCGTGGTGTTTCCGCTTATTTTATAGATAAAGGGATTAAGGTGAGCAAGGTTTTTGACAATGCCGGACAAATGGTATATTGGTATTGCGACATTATAGAGACGCATTATGATGAGAAAGAGAATACCTACACCTTTAACGACCTGCTCATTGACGTAATCGTATATCCGGATGGTCAAGTTGAAGTACTGGACATGGATGAATTTGCTGATGCAATGGAGCAGGGCATTTTGAGCGTTGGCACGATCGCACATGCAATGCGCGCAACCGATGATCTGTTACATACGATCTACGCCGGAGAATTCGAAAAATATACACACTATATTGATGATATGTTAAAAGTGATCAGTTAATTCTGCTCTCTACGAAAAGACCCTCTTTTGATCAGAAGCTCGGACATACAGTCCACCTTCTACCAAAAGAGGGTCTTTTTATACTGTTATTTCACGCAAGTCTCCCACGTGCCATTATTTCTTCTTTACTTCCAGAGCTTCTTTGCCACCCATATACGGACGCAGAGCTTCCGGAATACGTACGCTTCCGTCTTCCTGCAAATTGTTCTCTAAAAAGGCGATCAACATACGAGGTGGTGCAACCACTGTATTATTCAGCGTATGTGCAAAATATTTGCTGCCGTCTTCCTTACGGACACGGATCTGCAAACGTCTTGCCTGTGCGTCTCCCAAATTGGAGCAGCTTCCTACCTCAAAGTATTTCTTCTGTCTTGGAGACCATGCTTCAA
>ERZ826764.1623-NODE-1623-length-25412-cov-19.117049_pt1 | contig 25412 bp, 19 predicted proteins | sample MGYA00519870_ERZ826764 | MGnify/ENA primary metagenome ERZ826764 (study PRJEB31778, sample SAMEA3449239) | human gut metagenome | biome: human gut; feature: human-associated habitat; material: faeces | place: United Kingdom | collected 2010/2012 ...
GCGCGTTTGGTTCGGGACCAAAAGGTCGCAGGTTCAAATCCTGTCACCTCGACCAAAATTTTGTCTGAAAACTACTGTTTTCAGACTTTTTTGTTGTTTGGTTTTACTAGATTTTCTCTCCAAAATCCCCTATTTCCTGATCAAACCAGGATTTCAGCGGACATGCCCCTTTTCGGCTTCAATCGGATGACAACTGATAAAGGGGGATTTATGGAATCGCGCGTCTGGTTTTGGGGAGCTTTTCGGTCTTGGATGTTCATTGGCAGAAGTGGGTGGAAAAGGGGAGTCAGCACCAGAAGCAATCTCACAGCCAGACTGTCTAAGATAATAAACTACTACAAGCTATTAACTTTCATCGTTTTTGGATTGGCTTACTCCAAAGGCTAATCTATCCATTCATTGTTTTTTCTGTTCGTCTACAGTTTGAATTCGTATTCCCCCCATTCCAAGCGCCGTTTTGACGCCAAGTCCAGCATAAGGCGCAAAGCAATACAACGTCTTAAACACCTCCATCAAAGGTGCCGGCAGGCGTGCTTCCAGAACGAAACGTCCTGCAAAGCATGGAATTTTGATCTGTTTCATCGGATATCGCAGCGTCTGCAACCGGTAATCCACAATGTGCAGCCCTGTCAGCATCGCTGCAAATGCATCAGCATCGTCAAGCGGCATATCGGGAAAGCATAGACCCCAGCGCACAATCAACGATTGCAGGATCAGCGACTCCTGCGGAAAGATCACATATCTCCCGCTCTGCTTGAAAGAAGCCGGCGTAAGCAATTCAATTGGGAAACGCCTATCAAGCGTTAACTCCTGCGCACGTTTTATGAACACATGAGGCGCTTCGATCCGCTCAAATTCACAGGAATCAAAACTGAACTTGCACGGGTGAAGCCATACTTCCTTCTTATCCTCCAATACTGGCATAAACAGTTCAATCGCTTCGTTGTTGAGCAGATTGACCGTCCACCAACCTTTCTTTGTTTTCGGGTCAAGCCACAGATATTGGTGGACCGGTCGCGTTCCCTGCTCGTGCAGCCGGTTTCCAGCCTCCGCGGAGACCTGCGACAGCAACCAAGCGTACAATGGATACGCCAGCGACGGAGAAAACCCTTCCGGTATATTCTCAATATGCAGTTTTGCCTGAACGATCATGTGATGCTCACCTCACAGGCGCCGGCCACATACATCGTCTGCCCATGCTTTCCATATTTCAGCGTATGGGGAGAGATGCCAAGCGCCTGATCCTGTTCGTGATGATGGCCCCTAAAATTGCGGCTCAGATACCGGGACACAAAATCAAGCCCCTGTTCCTCGCCAAAATATGGATAGGCCAAGCTCGTAGCAAAGAAACCCGAACCGCCGCCAAGGTGCAGGAGGTTCCTTGTGCCCGGGTCCGACAGCCCATATGGCGATGCAAAATGCTTTTCGTATGTTTGCCTGTAATATGCGGCAAATGCATTAATCGCCTCAAGAATGGTTTGAGCCGTTATTCGGTTTTTCAAGATCGACTGATCCAGCGTCAACCTAAAGCGGATAGCTGTTCCCGGCGCGATGCACTCACGGCAAAGATTGATGGCATGTATCTCGCCGGCCCTAGAGCCATCCTGCTTCATCGTCAGCGTCATCATCCGGTCGGGGACCTGCTCACTATCGGAAACCTGAATACCACGCATCAGGCTGTTGACCGCGTTCGAGGGTTTCTTTGCCTCGAGTTCAAGCACATGCAGGTAGCTTTCTTCCGGCAAAACCAGGTTTTTTTCATTGCGCTTGTCCATTGGCATGTCCATCAGCCTTGCAACATTTGCTTGACGGCGCCGCGGGTCCTGCCCTGCAATCATCTGATACAGCAAAGCTGAGCGCAACGCTCCCTTGATGCTGCTTCCGGGGATATACGCCACGCCTTGGGGATTACGGATAAAGCGATGGATATCTTTGAGGCTGTGGTCTGCATCCAGGGTGCCGCCCGTGCTTACCTGATAACGGATGACCGGAGCGATTTGCTCATCGTCCAGACCGCATTCCCTGTACAAAAAAGCATACAGATCACCGCCCCTGCGCATACAGAAACCTTCAAACAGCTCCACAAGCCGGTTCTGAATCAGCAGGTCAAAGAAAGCCTGTTCTTTCAAAAAAGAGACGGTTCCCTTTTCGGGATTGAGGATATATTCCTTGCGCGGCGTCTTCTGGCCGCTGCCGATATGCAGCGGACCGCGCGTGGTCAACGTCAGCGTATAGACCTGCAGGTGATCCTGTTCAGTCAAAAGCTCACCCCCAGCATCATCGGTTTGGAATAACGGTATACGGGGTGCGCTCCCGCCTCGGCAACGCTGTACAGCGCTCCGGCAAAAGGCCGTTCCAGCATGGCGCCTGCGGCCAGGAAATACTGCGTTCTCTTTCGCTGCGGCGTGTGGCTGAAAGTATCCGACTGCACATAGCCGCCACGCCTTGTAATCTGATAGGATGCGCCGCTGAGCGCGTTGTCCAGCTCATCATCCGCCGGCAGACTGGTCGTCAGCAGCAGATAATGCTTCGGGTTCTTTGCCGTCAGGGCGTCGTACAGCCATTGTGTCTGCGCGTCGAATGGCTCGTTGAGCAGGATCACATCCTCAATAGAGAACGCGCCATATCCGGCGCTGACCTTGCCGCCAATGCCGCCCGTTCCCAGCGCGTGCAGCAGCTTTTCAAGCCGCTGCGCCTGCGTTTCATCCACGCATCCCACCAGAATATAGAGCCCGCATGAAGGCTTGAAGCGGTATGCGCCCACCTGGTACGGCGTTGTATCATCTCCTTCGTGCACAGCCGCCATTGTCCGCGCCTCATGCACGCCAAAAGGCTCCTCGGACGGACAATACAGCCCATGTCCTTCAAGCGAAGACTGAAAATCCGCCATTTCCGGCACAGGAATCCATGCCATCCGCTTGATCGCCTTGCGAAGCCCGGCAGGCACTTCCTGCTTCGTCTGAGAAATGGCGCAGGGTTTGGGCAAATAATAGACGTCTTCGCCTTCCCTGCTGCGCCATGGCATGCTGTCGCTCAGCAAAAGCCTGCCCGTATCGGCTTGCTCGCACAGCACTTCAATTCCGTCCCCGCCCCACAGCGTGCCAGCCGTATGACACAGCGCCGAAAAGAGCGTATCCGCACAGAAATGATCCGATGAGGATTGCAGGGATGTTGCAGAATCTGCCATTCCAAAATGAACCGCGCCGTCAAAACGCAGCTTATACAGGTAATAATCCATAGTTGTCCACCTTGTCAAAAAGCGCTTTGAGCTGCTCCTGCGGGAAGTCCGATTCTACCTGTTCGAAGCGGAAGCCACTCAGGCTGACGCGGCCGCTGCCGCGCGAGCCATGCCCGCCGAGATAATCCAGCTGAAGCAGCCTCATGGCGTGGGCAAGCTGCTCCATATCCTGCGCAACCTCCTCAGGCTTTATAACATCATAGACGATCCGCACGCCAAACTTCACGCCGGGTACCACCCGCTCAATCTGGCGCGGATTTGCTACAGAGGTCAGACGATTGATGCCATTTTCCGTTTTTACCTCGGTGATGCCGACTTCTTTAAAGCTGTCCACGTTCGTAATGAAGCAGTCTGAAAATTGAAGCCGAGAGCGCCGAACCGGCTGGGCGGAGCCAAACATCCGCAGGATCACCGGGTCATCTTCATCAAACTTGGGCATCGCCTGAATGTCCCTGCACAGGCTGCGCGCAAGCAGCGTGCGCAGCTTGCCCTTGAGACTGCTGCCCGGCACAATGGGCATTTGTGTCATGGGATCGCGGATGACCGGGCTGTCCACAGCGCCGATAGCGGAAAAGGCGCCGGATGCGCCGATATGCAGCCCTGTGACCACCTTCATCTCACAGAGAATCACGATTTTTCCGTACATACCCGTTCTCCTTCTCAATTATCCCTGCCGCCTAGGAAGCGGTGATATGCCACCAGGGCTTCCATGTAGTGTGCAAAGCGAATCATTTCTGCCCGGCTGTTCCCGATGCCTTTGATATATGCCAGAAGCTGTGCCTTTTCCACAAACGTCATTACGGCCTGCTCACGGCCAGCGTCATAAACGATGCGCACGCGCAACCGCATGAGCTTGAGCCGGCTTTCTTCAAGCAGTTCCGCTTCCGTTCTCAGGTTTTCCACATTGTAGATGTCCGTGACAAGTGTATGGATAGCGCGAATTTTCGACGTGGTGATATCGAATCTTCCATATTTGTTTTCCGCCTTTAAGGCGTTCATCACGCGCTCGGCTTCGTCCACATAATTGGCAGGGAGCTTTCGGGGCTCGATGGGCTTCGGCTGGTCATATGGCGTGTTCGTGCGGTCGTTCCAGCCTCCCCGCTGGCCGTAGCCTCTGTTGATATAGCCGCCCGCCTGCTGGCCATAGCCGCGTCCTCCGCCGCGCTGGGGATCGTATGCCATGCGATTCATTCCACCTTTCTGTTCATATAGACATACAGATATATTGCCGTAATCAGCTGCGTCCGGTCCGCCTCGCGGCATGCCCATGCGTACATCTGACTGGAAAAACGGTTATAAAGCGCATAGGAAGGGCTGCTTTTCCCCGGCTGGAGTCGCGCCAGCAGATAGGCATAGCGCGCAAGATTCAGCTTGTCTTCCTGCGCCGCGCGCAATAGCTGCGTCATCTGATACAGGAAAGCCATGCCGCGCTCGTCCTGTCCGCCAAAGAAGTCGGAAAGCACCTTCAGCTTTTCCTCCATCACCTGGCCGGCAAACACGTCCCAGGGATAGGTATGCTTCTGTTCCGCGTCAAAGAGGGAAACCGCGTTTTTAGACGGCTCATTCTTGGCGCGCTGTTCCAGCACGGCCGTCTCCTCCGCCGCCAGGCGAATGGGGTATCGCGCGTTGAACAGCGCAATGCCCGCGCTAAGCGTCAGGGCCCCAGCTGTGAAACCCGCAAACCTGTCTCGGATGCGCAGCGCCGCCTCGATGACATCGTTCCATGCGCCCAGGAGAAACACATCGTCGCCTCCGGAATACACCACCGATACCTGCAAGGCGTTGCCCTCTGTCAAGATCTGGCGCATGTACCGCTTGAAGAACAGCGAAAGCTGCCGGGACAACGCCGCCGTGCGTGAAAGCGTCACAAAGCGGTATCGTTCCTCCGGCCGCATCTCCTGTGCGCGCTCAAAGCCCGCCACGAACGCGTGGCCCAAGTTGTCTACATCCATGCGGCAGACCGCCAGACGGGAAATGCCGGAGGAAGCCCTGGCGAGCTCCTCGTTCTGATTGCTTGCAAAATAATCGCACACATCCAGGCGCGTACTGTATTTCATTCCGGTGAACGCGTGGTTTTTGGTGTAAACGCGCCGCACGGCCTTATCCACCCCAAGCCACCCTCGCGCTGTTTTCTCGTCCGTCAGGGTGAGATAGACCTCGCCCTCCAACGTTGGCAGCGCCAGGTCCCAGTGGCCGGAAGCGTCGCCCGTCACATAGTAGGCCACGCGCGATTCATCCTGTATACGGACTGAAAGATCCTCAAATCGCGCACACCACGCGCAGCGGCCCTCGCGCAGCACATCCGTGCTGCCACACACGGTGCACTCCCGCCCGTCCAGTCCGGCCGTCTGTGCGTTCAGCTGCCGGAGCTGCCCGGCGCTGTAGCGGCGCAGCTTGCTGAGGCTGACCGCCGTGGACAAGCGGGCGAAAATTGCCTTGTACGGCGCTTCTTCGGCAGGGGTGTTGGTCAGCTCATTGGCGGAGCATGCCGTCATCCCCTGCGCCATGAAAAGCCGCGAGCCAAACTGGCCGATCAGCCAGTCGTTCATCCGGTCGTTGACCGCCCGCGCGCTGTCGCGGGCAGCTTTTGTATTGGGCAACAGCAGATAGCAATGCCCGCCGCCGCTGTAAATCAGGTTGGCGCGGCTCAGCCCACAGGCGCCGAGCACCTCGTCCACATAATGCTCCATGAGCACTTCGAGGAAAAACGAACGGCTGCGCAGGGAGCGCTGCGCACCCTTGGTTGCCACGGTATAGATGAACCGCTGGATGCCGGACAGGTCCGCTGTGAGCATCAAGAACGCCGGCTCCATACGAAAGTCAGCCTCGTGGTTAAACAGGCGGGCCTTATAATCCGTCTCGCCTGCATCCAACAGGTATTCGCTGACGCAGGCGCTGATGGCTGCGGTCATCTTGAGGTGGTCATAGAGCGAGATATCCGGGCTTTCGCCGGTATAGGTGCTGGAAGGCACGTTGGCTGTGCAGCTTTCCAGCAGGCAGAGCAAAGAATCCAGCCAGTCCGCAGAAAGCTCCATATCGTGCAGGCCCCGCCGGAGTATATGCAGCAGCGCCGCGTATTCCCCAGCAGTAACCGGACAGGCGCGCTCTGGCAGCCGCAAACGGCCATCATTTACGGATGGCTCCAGCGCCAGGCCGTTATGCTCGCCGTTGAGATGCGTAAACACGGACAACAGCGGCTGCGCGCGGTTAAACCTTGGGCTCTCGCCCTCGACCTCCCGCCGGTCCGCCGCAGCGGCGATGTTATCGGCTATACAGGCGACATAGGCAAGGCTGTCCTTCTCCATGCGCGCCTGACGAAGGGCCTTTGCATGATGGTAGCGCACGCAGTCAAGCGTGCCGCTCCACTCCTTGCCGGGAAGCAGGCCGCGCAGCATCGCATCGCCGGAAGTGGCGTGGTCGCGGGCATCCTCTCCGGCGCGGTAAACCAACTTGCCCACGTCGTGGAGCAAGCCGCCAAAGGTAGCCCGCAGGGTTTGCGGATTCAAGAAACCACCTCCCGAATTGGAAACAGCGCATCCCTGTACCGGAACCGGCCGAAACGGCAGGGATGTTGTGTCTTCTGCATTCATAGATGCTTCCATCCCACCGCTGGGATAAACAGGAATCTGAGACAATCATATCATAGTTCGTCATACAGTACAAGTTTTTGTCCCCTCGCGGGGATGAATTGCAACAACTGCACGCCCAGCTCGCCCCCTGCACGGAGCAGTTTCCGTCCCCTCACGGGGATGAATTGCAACCGCGGCATCAGCCGCATGTGTGTGAGCATGTTTGAGTTTCCGTCCCCTCGCGGGGATGAATTGCAACGCCACAAAGAGCGCGCGGCGGATATCCTTGACAGCGTGTTTCCGTCCCCTCGCGGGGATGAATTGCAACGACCGCTATCATCATGCCCAGAACAATTATTTTCCGTTTCCGTCCCCTCGCGGGGATGAATTGCAACTTGTTCTTTATGGCATTGTGTCCGGCTCCGGCTTCGTTTCCGTCCCCTCGCGGGGATAAATTGCAACCCACCACGAAAAACAGTATACCATAATTCCCTTGGGTTTCCGTCCCCTCGCGGGGATGAATTGCAACGGCCGCTGATGCAATGGCCGAAATGCTGATTTTTGTTTCCGTCCCCTCGCGGGGATAAATTGCAACTGGCCTGACGGCGTGCGCGGAATGCGAAAGCCCGTGCGGTTTCCGTCCCCTCGCGGGGATAAATTGCAACAGCGACGACTACCGATATCTATCATATTAAAACGGTTTCCGTCCCCTCGCGGGGATAAATTGCAACACAACTGCAATGGTGAGCCGCTGGTTATGAAGTTTCCGTCCCCTCGCGGGGATAAATTGCAACTTTAAGGTTGGGGTGATCGAAAATATTTATACTGGTTTCCGTCCCCTCGCGGGGATAAATTGCAACCCGGCACATGGCTATTCACGATTAAAAATGACGGGTTTCCGTCCCCTCGCGGGGATAAATTGCAACTTGACGTTTGAACAAGTTTCTACTGTGCTGAACGTTTCCGTCCCCTCGCGGGGATAAATTGCAACAAACGCAAAGGAGATTTGATAAAATATGACTAATGTTTCCGTCCCCTCGCGGGGATAAATTGCAACGGTGGGCACTGGCTATGGTTGTATAGCGGAAATAATAAAGTTTCCGTCCCCTCGCGGGGATAAATTGCAACAGCAAAACTGCACGATACAATTCCACTGTTTTTTGTAGTCTATCACAAATTATGGCGAAATTGCAAGCAATACAACCGCTCTATGAACAGCAGGCAGGGCAAAAAATGCTGCTTTCCTGGTGCGAACCGGTGATACAGAGAGGCTTATAGCTGCTCCAAAATGTAGGCTTCGCACCTATCGTAGACGGTAAAGAGCGCGTCGTCACAGACGTCTGGATAGGCCCGTTTGAGCATCTGGCCAAGGGCCTGCACTAATCTGGATGATCCGTAATGCTGCCCATGGCTGTCACAGCATTCTTCACAAATCTGCTTCTCCGTAACAGCATACAACTGGTGCGCAGCTGCATTGCGCTGTGAACCATTCAGCTTTTCACAGGCATCAAGCACATCCAGCAGCGCGGGCGTGAGCCCACCAAGGGCATGCATCATCGGGATGCCAAGGTACAAGCTGAAATCCTTTGTCCAGTCAATTCTGAGATTTTTCCTTCGGTTCGCCATCTCCCGCTCAAAAGCCTGCTTGATCTCCGGGGCATGTCGTTCCATCCCTTCCGGGCTGAGGTATGTATGTTTCCCACGCGTCTCAAGGATGCTGCCCAGCGGGCAGGGCAGATTCTGCTCAATCAGCCGCAGCAACAATTGCGTCAGAAAGGGATTCAGCCTCAGCACAAATTCCGTATACCGCTGCGTCCGCTGCAGATTGCGTAGCAGAAGGTAGTATTCGCTTAGCAGTCTGTAACGCTCGTCCGTCGCGTCCAGCGCCGGGTACAGCTTGAACGGCAGCGTCATCCCCCGGGCCAGCTTCGCGGCCTCCTTCATTTGAAGCTCGCTGCGCGCGGCCAGGTGGCACGCCAGCTTTGCCAATTGCGGCGGCAGTTCCTTATCCATCGCTGCCAGCGCGCCATAGTCCCGCCGTGCCAACAGGCTGCGAATCTGCGCACACTGCCTGTCACGCTGCACGGCCAGCAGTTTGGGCTCCAGGCAACGGTTGGGGGCACCAGGCTCGTCATCCTCGTTGAGCTCCAGCTCAAATTCAACGTCGTAGTCCGGATCGTTTGTCCGCTTGCTGTCGCCAGACTGTTTTTGCGGATTGAGCACCTGCACGCCAAGCACGGGAGCCTGTAAACTTACGGCAAGCTGCGCAAGGATGATTTTCATCTGAGGTGTTCCGGAGCTGAGGTTAATAAGAATGCGGTATCCGGGGTTCTCCTCTGCCACGCGGCGAAAAAATCCATACAATGGTCCGCTTACCGCATCCAGATCCGCCACATCCTCAAGATCTGTCTGTTCTTCGTGCCATTCAAGCGAATAGTCCCATTTTTCAGAGACGTAGCGGAAGGTTCTTTCGAACCTATGATCCTTTTTTTCATAATCGACCATTTCCTTTGACAAAAACAAATAGACCTTCTCCGGCCTATAATAGCGCATGATATGCAGGATGCCGCCGTCGTGTCCGCCACGCACAGGATCGGTCGTCCCTGCGCAGGTGAATAGAATATCCGGCATCAAAACCCCTCCTAAAAGCATGTGTTGGTTTGTTTTATCCTGTCTCAAAGCGGGTGAAATCCCCATTCAAATTCGCCTGAACCCTTAAATAAATTACCTTGCATAATGATGGGAGTCAATCTATTGTAGCTTTAATCCGGTTGCACAGCTTTTGAGGAATGTCTGTCTCATTTTCCCACATGATTGTGTTTTTCTGGGCAATATCGAAGTGGAGTTGTACGCCTCGTCTGCAAAGCTGTATGACCGGTTTTCCCAATCCCATGGCATACCCTTCTTCAAAATATGCTCCGTTATTTTGATGCGTTAAGTCTACAACAACAAATCTGCTATCCCTGATGTGTTTCAAAAGCTCCGGCGTTATAAAATCATTATGCTGTACCTCATCTATGAAGATTGCAACATAACCGGCGGCTGTTATACCTTTCCGGATTGCCTCGCGGAGTTTGTCTGTATCATGAAAACTCATTGCCACCAGGACATTGCGTCCATTTGATGTGTTCTTTTGCAACTCATCAACCCGGGCATAACCTTTGGGCGTCAAGAGAACCTCATGTTTCTTTAGCACCGTAAAATCAATCGTTTCTATATAACCTTGCTCCTTCAAATAGCGAAGCATGTAGTTGGCTTCCTCAATGTATTCGACAGATTTTCTATCTACCCATTGTCCATAGAATTCAGAAGTAGGATCAATATCTAAACGTTGTTTGTCTACAAACAAAACACTCATGAGTTGATTAACCACTAAAGTCAGTCTTTGCCCAATATGTTCTGTATGCTCGGCTAGATATAAAAGAATCCTGTCAATCCGCTCAGCAAAGTTTGAAGGATACCATGCCTCAATTAGCTCTTGATCCATGTGAATTGGATATCCGTGCTGATAATTTCCCCGCTCATAATCTCTTTTAAATTTGTCACAGACTTCTTTATCACGGACTGTGCGGTAACGGCATTCAATAGTTCCCTTGCTTTCAGATTGACGGTATGAATGATAGACCAAATATGCAGCCAGATGGTTTCGGTTTATCAAGCAATTTGTAAGGGGATAACTCAACTCAAACCTTCCGCATATTGGACATTCATAAAACAGAAATCCATCCCCGTAATTATATTCCGTTGCCTGTGACGTACAGGCGGGACATTTAACTTGCTTCTGCATGGGTTCTCCTTTTCATAATAACTGTATTTGCATTTCCCTCTGCAAGCATATTTCCGCTGTATGATCATAAGCGCATAGCTCCAATTGCGTTTTCACAGTTCCTGCGCGTCGCTTTCCTAGGATTCGGCGCTGTTTGTGTCCTTGAGATAGAATACCAGGTCCGCCGGATTCATCTCATAGCGCGCAAACAAGCGCCGTAGCAATGAAATCTTGTAGGCCGTGCTGGTGTTTTTCTCCACGTAAATCCCTTCGTCGATTTTCAGCGGGATGCGCACGCCATCTTCCGTGCCGGACAGGATGGCGGAAAGGGAGGAATCCTCGTCGGGCGCATGTACCAGCCCAAACAGGACCGATTTGTCCTTCTCGTGCAGGAACTTCACAACCTGCTCAAACATGCCGCTCCAGCTTGAGACAGGCTGTTCAACGTTTTGCAGGCTGTATTTCGCGATGCTTCTTCCCGTAAGATCGATGTCTTCATCATCCAGCGTACAGAAATCAAAATCCTTTGAGGCAGGCACAAAGCCGCTTTGCGGGAACGGCCATATCTTTAATGCCAGAGCGACCAGCTCGTGGTTCCTTTCCTCCAGCTCCGCAAGCCCCCACGTTTCCTTCCGGGCGATCTTCTGATTCATTTTCAGTCCGCTGGCTTTGTAGCCGCCTTCCGCCGCGTCGCGCTTTTCGGCAAAGGTCTTATTGCTGAGATTTGGATTGTATCCCGTCAGCGTCAGATTGGCAAGGCGGTGGAGCCAAGTTGAATGGATCTCGGCCGAATTCGGGCCAAGTGCCCTCGTCCACGCGGGCGTAAGATGCTGCGGCATGATATGCTCGATGGTATATTCCTTGTTGTCCAGATGCGTATACACATCCCTGGTCTCGACGGTCCCATGGTTTTCCAGCCGTTCAAACAGATAGGCCTTGTATTTTCCACGCATCTGATAAACCTGTTTGGCAGCCAACGCCGTGGAAAATTCCTCATCGTCCGGGAAGCGTCCGCTTTCCCTTTTGGAAAGCAGGGCATAAACGAATTTCTCGACGTAGTTTTCAGTCGTACCGTCATAACGCAGGATCTCCTTGTTGAGCATCAGGAAGATCTTGTTGAGCGCATTTGTGGGAACCTCGCATATATTTCTGCGGAACAGGTAGTTTTCCGTCGTCAGAAAAACCGTCAATACGTCCTGAGAAGAGAGCTTGCCATCCTGATTCAGGCGGAGACCCTCCATCAGGAAGGGCCGGGTAACGCCAATATCCAGGCGGGACATGCGATAGAGGCAGTCATCCAGGCGCTTTTCTCCCAGGCCGCTCTTGCAGGTGCGCAGCTTTTCAAAAAGCCTGGCATAACGAAGCAGGTCATCCAAAAGGGTCGCGATTGGCTGGCGAATCCCGTCCGCATAAGTCTTAAACGCATGGTATACCGCGTTGAGGGTGGGCGTGACCTGCTCCTTGATGCTCAGATAGTCCCTAACAAAGCTGCTTACGTCATTGCCCGTGCATTTCTCAATCTTTGTCCAGTAGGTATCGTAATACGAATTCTGTTCTCTTGGATTAAGCCCCATCAGGATATAGTTGCGAATCTTGTCGCCCTCTTCCAGCGCCAGCCCCGTCGAGTTCAGGCTTTCAAAGATGAGCTGCGCATTGTCGTCATGATCGAGCGTAATGCTGATGATTTCCAGTTTTCCAATAGCGGCATACAATTCATCGACCGATATGTTTTCCTTGAGCAGCATATCGCAGAAAAAGCGGTAATTATGCGTAAGGTTTGAAGTCGGATCAAAGTCCTCCTCATCTCCAAACAACCTGGCAAGGGCTTCCCGATCACCCTTTACGGGCCGCAATTTGATCTGGTCATCCGCTGCGGCCCAGGGAGAGATCAAAAAGCGCTGGGCAATCTGCTCATCCAGCCTCCCGCTTTGAGAGATGAGTTTTTGCTGAGCAATCAGATTTCGCATGGCCAAAAGCAATAGCGTGACCGTTGTAAGACGCTGCTGACCGTCGATAATATGGTATTCGAGCCTGCTTCCGACCGGCACCACAGAAGAGACGATGCTACCAAAAAAGTGGCTGCTTCGCCCTTCCAGCACGATTTTCTTGAGGTCGCTGTACAGCTGGCGACAGTTTTCGAGCTTCCAATCGTACTTCCGTTGATAAACAGGGATGATATAGCGTTTATCTGAGCCTTCCATGAAACCGGTCATTTTGGCTTCCGAGCCCTTCATGAAGTTCCCCCCCTGATCAACATGGTATAATTAAACTTCTTGCCGATGGCGACAAGCCGGCGATCAAGTCGTATTTGTCAATCATTTTAGCATGTTTTGGCAAAAAGAAAAAGGATAAATTGCGTACTGCTTTGAAAGGGATGCAGCGTTGTCATCCATATTGAACTGCAATAAAAAAAGGCCCGAACCCCCATCCGGCATCGTTGCGTTCCAGCAACGACCCGGAAAGGAGCCCGAGCCTCATAAAGCATATATCCCGCAGGACATGGCACACTTCCAATCCCCGATGGCCTGTGCGAAAAAGCACGGCAAAGCCCGCTCGCCCTATCCCCTCACTCCCCCACCTTCTCCCTGTCCGCAAACACCTTCTCCATATTGACCGAGGCCCTGCACAGCGTCACGTAGTTGTGCCGGAAGTAGTGCGGGGTCAGCGTGGGCGTGATCTGCTTGAGGATGTCGTCCGGGCGAGAGACGCCCGGCGCGATCTCGCGTTATTTCACGCATTTTTGACCGGGGTTGGTGATAGCATATCCGGTTTTTATAAAGCTTTTTATGAAGCCGTAATCTGAATGGCGTTTTTGCGCACCTGATTGATGGTTTCCACCAGAGCTGTACGCGTATTTGCGTCAAACAGCTTGATAAAGCTCACCGGCTTGTCAAAGGGCGGCTTGGTCAGCTCGGCCACATTTTCCATGTACCCGTTCAGCTCCATGTGGTTGATGATCTTATGCACAAAGGCGATTTGCCGCTGATTCAGGGATTGATCGTTGATGAATTTCGAGAACGCCTGCATGGCCGCTTCATGATCCAGCTTGGCAATCCTGCGGATCAGCAGGCCAAAGGGCGTATCCCCGAACTCCCGCTGATAGTCCGCCTTGCTGCCCAGCTCGCAGGTCAGGATGCGCTCCAGTTCCTGATAATCGCCTGCGGAAAGGGGGATGTTGTGCGTCAGCTTGTGAATGGCCAGGGTATCCCCGTGCTCGTTCACGTAGCGGTTGACCTTGGCACGGTAATCCTCGAAATCATAAGCCGCTTCCAGCTGCTGGCCTTCCAGGCGGTCAATCACCGGGTCGGTGAGATTGGTCACCACCTGCCTCTGTTCTCCCGTCCCTTCATCCAGAAAACGGATCAGGTCCCGCAGCTCCTTGCGAACCTTCTCAAACAGCAAAATATCGTTGGCGTCCCAGAAGGCATCCGTGTGGATTTCCCGGAGCACTGGGAGCTTTTCCTTGATCTGCGGAATGCTCGTTTTGCGCTCCAGCAGTGAAGCGGTTTCGCATAGCTGCTTTTTCGCGTATTTGAAGGCGTGCATCTGCTCCATATGCGCCAGAATGAGGCCATACATGAAGTTGTCAAACCGCTTGGCGAACTCGTCGGGATCGTCGGAATGCACCAGGGGCGCAATCTCCTTGAGCAGCTCGCTCTTGTCGCCCTCGGTAAGGAAGTTGAACGCCTCCGGCCGCTGATATTTTTCCACATACTGCCGGCGCATTTTTACGGCAATCAGGTCGGGGTTCAGCGCCGCCACCTGCTTGTGGCAGGTTTCGGCCAGCTCGGCCCGCCAGGCCTGTTCAGCTTCTGCGGCATGGGCGCTTTCCTGCAGGGCCATGGCAATCCGCACCTGTTTGCCGAAGATGTTCTCGGACAGGGTTTTGGTTTCCCTGGCCTCATAGCCCTCCTTGTGGGCACGGAAAAATTCAAAATTGCCGCAGTAGTCAAAGATCAGGAAACGGCGCTTGTCCGTGTAGGCTCCGTCGATCTGGTCCACACAGGCAAGGCCCTTGCACAGGCGGGTACCCCGGCCGATCATCTGCCAGAATTTCGCCTTGGAGCGCACCTTCTTGAAAAATACCAGGTTCACCGCCTCAGGCACGTCGATGCCCGTGTCCATCATGTCCACGGAAACGGCGATGTACGGCGCCTTCTCCGGCTGCTTGAAGTCGTCGATGACGGTTTGGGCATAGGCGTCGTCGCAGATGACCCGCTGGGCAAAGCTGCCGTGATACTGCGGGTAAAGCTTGTTGAAGCGCTCCAGGATAAACTCCGCATGGCGCTTGTTCTGGGCAAAAATGATGGTTTTCCCCAGACGGTCGCCCCCGGCCACCTTGATGCCCCGTTCCATCAGGTCCTGCAAAACCGTGTCCACGGTGGTTTCGTTGAACACGAAGGTATTCAGCTTTTCCGAAGGGATGAAGTCCGGCAGGGTGTCGTCCTCAATGAAATCCTCCTCGTACCGCTCCTTGTCCGCCTCCGAAAGCTCGTCGTAGGCGATGCCTTCCTCCAGGAACTTGGTCTTGACCTCGTAGTTGTAATAGGGCACCAGCACATGGTCCTGATAGACGGCGGTTTCGTAATCGTAGGCATAGGTGGGGACGCCGTGCTCCATCTCGAAAAAGTCGTAGGTGTTGCGGTCCACGTCCGTCTTGGGGGTGGCGGTGAGGCCCACCGTCAGCGCGTCGAAGTATTCAAAGATGGCCCGGTACTTTTTGAAAATGCTCCGGTGGCTTTCGTCCACGATAATCAGGTCAAAGTGCGCGGGGGTGAACAGCTGCCGCCCATCCCTGGAACGGGTGTCGTCGATGGCGTTGAGCATGGTGGGATAGGTGGAAAACACAATGCGTGCGCTGCGGTCGTCCTTGTTGGTGCACAGGTTGCACAGGGACATATCCGGCAGATAATTTTTGAAGTCGTCCTTGGCCTGCTTGACCAGGGCCGTCCGGTCGGCCAGGAAAAGGATGTTGGTGACCCACTTACCCCGGCTGAGCACGTCGGTGAGGCTGGCGGCGGTTCTGGTCTTGCCGGTGCCGGTGGCCATGACCAGCAGATGCTTCCGGAAACCCCGCTGCACCTTTTCACAGACCGCGCGGATGGCCTCCTTTTGATAATACCGGTCGGTGATTGTATCGTCGATGGGCACGCCGGACAGGTCCAGGCGCTCGGTGCGGCGGTTCATGAGCTTTTGCAGGTCGTCCTTGCTGAAAATACCGCTGACCTGCCGCTGGGGGCCGCTCCGGTCGTCCCAGAAATAGGTGGTAAAGCCGTTGGTGGTGAACATCATGGGGCGGCGGCCATACCTGCGCTCCAGGCAATCGGCGTACAGCACCGCCTGCTTGCGGCCGATGTTGGGGTCCTTGCTGGTGCGCTTGGCCTCCACCACGGCCAGGGGCAGGCCGTCCCGGCCGAAGAGCACATAGTCGCAGTAGCCCATTTGACCGGGAACCCCGGCCATGCCCTCCACGGGGAATTCCTCCTGCACGTCGGCGTCGGGGCCGGTGAACTTCCAGCCCATTTGCTTGAGGTCCACGTCAATATAGATTTTGCGGGTGCGGAACTCGGAAAGGTCCTCCGGGTGGAAGGCGCGCTGCTGCCGGTGCTGCTCCCTGCCCTGGGTGTAGCGGGCGGAAAGCTGCTCCACCTGCCTGCGCAGGGCTTCAATCTGCGCTTCCTTCTCCTCCAGCAGGCTTTGTTGCTCCCTGACTTTTCGGGCGTCCACCGCCACCTTGTCCGTGGGGATGAGGCTTTCGTCAAAGGTGCGCTCCTGGTAATCGTCCCCATAGCAATAGTCGACCCACTGGACGAACTCAAACAGACTCCGCAGGGAAGCCAGGGCGTCCCCCGGCTGCACGCTCCGTTCCGTATGCACCGCCAGGTTGCCCAGCTTGATGATGAAGGGCAGCTTGCTCCAGGTCTGCGCGTCCACGGCCTCGCGGAAGCTCTCCTCATGGATGAGGGATTGCAGGTTGTCCTTGTAGGGCATGCGCATGGTGTTGTCCGCGGCGTACACCCACCTCACCGCCAGCTCCAGCGCCTTGCGGCAGCCCACGGCGCACAGGGCCGGGGCGGAGGCATAAATCTTCTCGGCTTCCACGCAGGCGGGGGCAAAGAGGGCGTAGGCGGGGATGGTTTGGAGGAAGGAGAAGTTGGACACAACAATATACCTCTTTAAAAACACAGTTTTGATAGTCCACGACCAAAGTCATTTATCTGGATAACATATTTCGTCATTTCTATTGAAAGTTCTCTTGATGTATTATTTTTCTTTGCAAATTCAAATCTCTCTATGACAAATGACTCCTGTTTTATTTTCTCATAATCGTAACTAATAACATTTCCTTCAAAAAGATGAATGATATTGAGGCGAGATAGATTTTCAATGCAAAGCGAAACTTTCCAAGGGTCCATGTCAGCAAAAAAAGGACTGAAAAATCTTGGAAATACAAGCGTTAGATATTTGCTTTCAAACGTAAATTTTATACTTGCAACTGGTATGCTATCGTTAATTTCACATATCTTATGAAACAATATTGCATCATCACAAGACATCTGATTAACGATTGCAACGTATGCAGGGTGAACATATTGTTTTAGTTGTTTATTCATATCGCCAGCAAGTAATTTTCCATACATCTCGCGCAGTTCAGTATCATCGGTTAAACTCGCATTTTGAAGGAGTGGAACAACAATTTTAGCAGTTGGAGGTTGTATATCATTTTTAGATACCTTTTGAAGCTCTCGCTCTACAATTCTATGTACTTCTTCTAGAGCATTTTGACGAAGCTGCGGATAATATTCTTTAAACATGGAAAACGCCATTTGAAATGCATCTTGAGGTGAAAGTCCATTATAGTTATGTTGTTCTGCTATGAAAGTATTTCCTTTTGCACCAAGGCTAGCATTTTGAGATATATTTTTCATTTCACTCATTTTCGATCATCCTTATTATTCTGTACTCCAATAAAAGTATTATTATTTCCAGTGGTTGATTGCATAATATTGATCGTAGAATCATGCATCTTGCTATCTTTGCTTTGACGAGACCATTGAGATTTTATCAAATTAAATGCACCTGTTATTATTGCAGTAATAACGCCAAAAATCCCGGTGATTATTGCTGCCTGGACAACTTGATTTTGTTGCATAAACCATTCCATAATATCACCTCATCCAAAGTATTGCTGCATCAGGGACTTTTTTAGCGTTTCTAACTGTTCGAGGCTCTGTTTAACTATCAATTTTGATTTGTCGGTTTGTTCTACGAAGAAAGCAAAAGCGTTTTGTTCTTCAATGGGCGGTACCGGTATACGCAATGAGCCGTACTTTTTGGCATTGATTCCCGGCTGAGCTGCACCATTTTGATTAAGTTTTATCCAGTTCCAATATTCATCCGTTCTTGTAAACCAAAACAAATAACGTGGATTAATAATCTCTTGATTCAGTCTGTATCGGATTAGGTATCCAGCAAAAATCTGGTTACCATCGATGAATGCATAGGTTTTACCGACAGTTGCGCCCATTCGAGCAAACATGAAATCGCCATATGACAGTCGATATTGTTCATCATCAGTAGGATTGATTGATGCTGCCATATCGTTATTTAACGTACCATCGTTATTTATATCTGTAATTCTCACATATCGCGGTCTGTTGGGAGTGTACTCTATCGATGCTGATTGCGCTCCGTATTCACCTTTGCCCAGCGAGACTTCATCAATGTTTTTTTGCGGATACCCTTCTCCCATGAACATCTCGACAAATCGGGCTTTCACCAGCGTATCCAGCTTGTCCAGCTGCTGGCGGCGTTTGGCAATCAGGTCACTGACTTTGTCCAGCACCGCCGCGATTTTGCGCTGTTCGTCAAGGGGCGGGAGGGGGATTTCAATATTTTCGACAATACTCTTTGATATTTCCTTGAAAGTTGCACCACGACCCAATGAATTAAGATAAGCCGTTTTACTTCTTAAAAAGTGATACAAATAGCGGTTATAAATTCTTTCCGAACATATTAAATTCTTGAATCCCTGATTGCAATACATTTCTGTTCCTGCAATCGCTACTTTTCCAATAGGTGCCCTTGAGGAAAGTAATACAGTACCCGCAGGAAATGCTTTCAGACTACTGTCCTTTACAGCTTGTTGTGTTATTTTTCTTTGGCTTTCAAAAATAATATTGGAGTCATCCGTCAATTCGGCTGGCGTTACCCAATTTATTTCGCCATCCCAGTATTCCGGATGGTCGCTTTTAGGAGTTGTTCCTGATACAACCGTGCAAACATCCCCCAGTCTCGCCATCACAGCATCCCCTCCAGTTCCTGAAGCCCTGCCATGATCTCCTGTTCCAGCCGGTGCAGGTCCGCCATGATTTCGCTGGTGGGGGGATAGGTCACCGGCGTATAGACCACCTTTTTGTACTTGTTGATGGACAGGTCGTAGCCGTTGTCCGCAATCTCCTGCCTGGGCACAAAGAAGCTCTGCTGGGCGCGGTCGCGGCCGGCTTCCTCCTCCAAATGGTGGAAGCGGTGGATGATGTCGGGGATGTCGTTGTCGGCCACCTCGGTGCGCTTGTCGTCCAGGCTGAAGCCGTCGGCCTTCATGTCGTAGAACCACACGTTTTCCGTGCCGCCCGCGCCGGTCTTGGTGAACACCAGCACCGCCGTGGACACCCCCGCATAGGGCTTGAACACGCCGGAGGGCATGGAAATCACCGCCCGCAGCTGGTGGCGCTCCACCAGTTCTCTGCGGATGGCCTGGTGGGCCTTAGAGGAGCCGAACAGCACGCCGTCGGGGACGATGCACGCGCACTGTCCGCCCTTTTTTAGCATGCGCAAAAACAGCGCCAGGAACAGCAGCTCGGTCTTTTTGGTGTTGGTGACGGCTTTCAGGTTGTCGCTGATACTCTCGGCGTCCACGGTGCCCTTGAAGGGCGGGTTGGCCAGGCACATGGTAAAGCGGTCGCTGATGTCGTTCTGCTTGGAAACGCTGTCCTTGTAGTCGATTTCCGGGTGGGTGATGGCATGGAGCATCAGGTTCATGGCGGAAATGCGCAGCATGGTACGGTCCATGTCAAAGCCGGTGAAGGCGTCCCCGGCGAAGTGTTCCCACTGCTCCGCGGTCATGCTGTCCTCGTAATGGTCGCGGATGTACTTCGCCGCCCCCACCAGGAAGCCTGCCGTGCCGCAGGCGGGATCGCAGATGGTGTCCTCCGGGGTGGGCCGGAGCAGCTCCACCATCATGGCGATGATATGCCGGGGCGTGCGGAACTGGCCGTTCTGCCCGGCGGTGGCCAGCTTGCCCAGCATGTACTCGTACAGGTCGCCCTGCATATCCTGCTCGGAAAGGTCGTGCTCGTAGAGGTCGTCCAGCCCGGTGATGATCTTTTGCAGCACCTGGGGCGTGGGAATGAGGAACATGGCGTCGCTCATGTATCGGGCAAAGGCGGTATTCTCCTGGGGTTCGTCCTGGACGGTTTGGGCGTCCCCGGCGGGCGCGTCCGGCCAGACCGGCTCGCCCTGTTCGTCGATTTCCGGCAGGCGGCCATGGCGCATGTTCTTGATGGCCGGGAACACCCGCCTGGAAATAATCTCGTAAATGTTTCGAGCGTCGCCATGCTTGAACTTGCTCCAGCGCATGGCCTGTCCCAAGGGCGTGAGCGGGAAAATCTTGTCCATTTTCTCGCCGGTCATGTTTTCAAGCTCTTCGGTTTCCAGCTCTTTCTCGTCCAGGGAACGGATGAACATCAGATAGGTGAGCTGCTCGATCACCGTCAGGGGATTGGTGATGCCGCCCGCCCAGATGTCCGTCCAGATTTTGTCCACTTTATTTTTAATCGCACCGGTTATCATGCGCGTACTCCTCCGCCTGAGCCGTTATCATATTTCTAGCAATGCACAGACGCATCTTACTGTAAAATGGCTCCATTTATTATAGCAAACCGTACCGGTAAAAACAAGAAAGCGTCTACGGGAGTTGTTTGGCTCTTGTAGCGTTGCAGCCCAGGTTGAATGGCAATAAAAAAAGGCCCGAGCCCCCATCCGGCATCGTTGCGTTTCGGCAACGACCCGGAAAGGAGCTCGAGCCTCATAAAGCGTATATCCCGCAGGGCATGGCACACTCCCAATCCCAGATGGCCTATGCGAAAGGTACGACGCAGCCCGCTCTTCCCTATCCCCTCACTCCCCCGCCTTCCCCCTTCTCCCTTTCCGCGAACACCTTCTCCATATTGACCGAAGCCCTGCGCAGCGTCTCCTCTTTAAGATGCGTGTAGATGTTTGCGGTGGTCTGGTAGTCGGTGTGGCCCACGATCTTCATGGCGATCAGCGGGTCGACGCCGCTCTCGTAGAGCAGCGTCACGTAGTTGTGCCGGAAGTAGTGCGGGGTCAGCGTGGGCTTGACCTGCTTGAGGATGTCGTCCGGGCGGGAGGTTCCCGGCTTGATCTCCCGCCATGTCACGCACCCGCAGGCCACCATCAGCCGCGACCACATGCGCTTGTAGCTGGCCTGCGGAAGCGGCGCGCCCGACGGCGTGTGGAACACGTAAGCATCCGCCGCCTCCCTCTTTGGCAGAAGCATCTCCTTCAGAACCGCCGGGACGGGGATAAAGCGGTCCGCGGCGGCGGTCTTGAGCGTGCCCTCCGAAGAGGTGGAACCGGTGAAGTCGATGTCCCGGAGGATGTGCACCTGATCGGCGGCAAAGTCGAAGTCGCCCCACTTGAGCCCCAGCGCTTCGCCCCGGCGAACGCCAAGATAGTAGAGAATCGCCAGAAACAGGCCCTCCGGGTGGGTGCGGATCGTCTCCAGCACGCGCCGGGTCTCCTCCGGCGTCAGCGCCCTGCGCCCGGTCCCCTTTGAAGCCCTGGGGCGGATGAGCGCGACCGTGGGATCGCGCTCGATCACCCCTTCCGCATAGGCCGAGGCGAAAATCGCCTTCAGGGTTCCGATGACGTTGTTGATCTGGGACTTACTGGCTCCGGCAAAGCCGTTGACGAATTCCTGGATCTGCGCCGCGCTGATGGCCTTCATATGCTGCATGCCGAACTGCGGGAGAAGGTGCTTAATGAAGCACGTCTTGTAATAGGAGCGGCTGGCGTTGGAGATGAACGGCTCCTTTTTGATCCTGTACCACTGCCCGGCGTATGCGTAAAACGGCTGATCCCGGGGAATCGCCCTGCCGAAGATGTAGTGCTCCCGCACGGCTTCCTTCACGTTTTCCAGCTCCCGGCGGGTCGGCGCCGTCACATACTTGTAGATCGGCTTACCGTCCGGGTCGTAGCCGATGGTCACCTTCCCGCGGAACTTGCCCGAGGGCGTCCTCTTGGCCATAGGCTCGCCTCCTTAGCGCCTGGGCGCCCATCGGCCCTGCCGGGCCGCGGCGAAGAAGTCGCTCTCGCTCATCATGTTGCGCGACCGGGCGTTTTTCGCCTTGGCCACAAAATTCGCCTGTTTGGGATTCTCGATGTACTCGCAGATGGAGCGTACGTCTACCCGGCGGTCTACCCGGCGAAGGCGCCCTTCCTCCAGCATGCGGTGAATGGTGCGCGGCACAACGCTGAGCAGCTGGGCCGCGACCTTCTGGGTGCACACCTCGCCATAGCGCTCCAGCATATCGTCCAGTCGGTTTCGGGCGGTGTTGTTTTCCATGAATGATACCTCCTTTGTCTTTGGAAAGCAGATTCCGTCGGTCTGCATGTGACATGTTTGCTCTGGTCCGTCGTAATTGCAAGATAACTCTTTGTGTCAGGTTTCTTACTTTTTGAACACAACTGCGCCGCACGCCTCCTTTCCCTCCGGCCTCACCCTTCTGTTCGGACGGCAGGCGGCGCCATGTGGACATACAGAGAAAAAAAGAGGAGCAGGCTAGGCGGTGACCGCGCTGCCTGCTACTCCTTCAAGGGATGGGACATCCTCCGTAGGCGAGAATGGTCTTTTTCTTTTTGCGCGCATACGCCAGCGTCCTGGCCGCCCCGCCCCAGCCGTGGGTGACATAGGCGACGAGCACGTCGCAGCGCTGAATCATCCATTCGTTTCTGCGCAAAATAGCGTATCGCCGGGGCACCGATTCCAGCGGCGGATAAACCGTCTCGTCGTAGCCTTCCGCAGGCATGGCGCCGTTGAGATAGGGAAGCACCAGAATCAGGCGGATGTGGGCATGCCGACGCTTCAGCCCATGCAGCACGTCGGCGCACAGGCGGTCGAACGCACCGTAGCCGCCCAAATAAAACTCGGCCGCCCCGTCCTCGATCAGCCGTTCGCAGACATCGGTCAGCCACACGCGCACCTGCGCGCGGTCCGGGACCTCGCTGTGACCGCAAAAGGTAACAATCAATCGGATCACCCCCCCAGCGCCTTTCGCCATTACCTCCTCTTTTGAATTTGATGTACTTAGTTTAAGTACATTTTCAACATTCTATCTCAAAATGTACTTAAAATCAACTCATTCAAAGGATGAGGTGAGTACGATATGGAAAAGGACAAGCACCTCGGTCTGCACATTGACCGGGAATTGCACTATAAGCTGCAATATGTCTCCAAGTACGACGGCCGCTCCGTATCCGGAGAGGTTCTGTACCTGTTGCGCCGGTACATCGCGGACTTTGAAGAGCGGCACGGGCAGATCGAATTGCCGGACAGGGAATCGTAAACCGCGCACGGCAGCCCGCCTCCGGTTTCCGCGGGGCTGACGGGCGGCCCGGCGTTTGCCTTTCCGTGAACCAGGGCGTTTGACCGGAGCGGTATGCTTTGCATCGGAATGGGGATCATTCTCCGTATCAGGGAGAATGGTCCTTTTCTTTTTGCCGTCCGGCACTGTTGCCCCACGCCGCCTGTAAATCATATCACGAAATCGCGGATTAGTACAGCTACAGGGACTATTCCTGACAGGTGCCACATTACAATATTGGTACAGCGACAGGGATGGTGATGGAATGAAGCTCAATCAGGCGATCAGCGGAAGGCTGACGGAGCTGCTGAAGGAAAAGCAGATGACGCAGTACCAGCTGTTCATCAAGAGCGGCGTACCCAAGTCCACCATCGGCAACGTCATCAACTGTTCCTATGATTCGGTGAAGCTGCGCGTCATTCACGAGATGTGTCAGGGACTGGGCATCAGCATTTCCGAGTTCTTCGATTCTCCTCTGTTTCAGGAAGGCAATCTTGATCCGTAAGGCTCCGGCGCAGTGACGCGAAGGAGCCTTTTGTTGTGGGTCAGATGATCCGGCTGTATTCCGGGGACACCCAGCCGACGCGCCTTCCGACCACCACGGCATGCCATCCGTTTTCGGCCGTGGCGACATACGGACAGGTCGTGCCCGGCGCGAGCTGGGCGATATGGCCATACGTCAGGCCGTTCCCCTCGCGGATGTTGACCTTGCCGCCCTCGGAGACGATGACCACCGTTCCGGAGACGCACGGTTTTTCCGCATCCGGGGGTTCCGGCTGTACAGGCTGGCTGTCCTTTCCCCCATCCGCTGCGGCGTCCATCAGCGCGGCATGGCTTTTTTCTCCGTACTTGCCGTCCACCTCCAGCCCCGCGTCGGCCTGAAAGGCGCGGAGTGCCGCCTCGGTTTCCGCGCCAAAATCCCCGTCCGCGCCGTAGCGGGGAAGCACATACCCCAGCGACAGAAGCATTTCCTGCAGGGCGCGCACGTCGCTTCCTTCCGAGCCGTCCAGCAGCAGACGGCTCCCCAGCGGGGTTTCCGCGGGCGTCTCATCGTCCGTGCTTCCCTGCAAAACCCCGTCGCCATAGTCGAGGAAGGGCAGACGGTACCAGCTCGTCCAGCCGCGCCCGGCGACCTTCGTTTTGACGCAGCCGTCCGCAAAGCTCTTCCATTCCACGGCCTCGCCGTTTCCGACATAGTAGCCCACGTGCCCGTCCTTGTGCAGCGCCAGCCCGACGACCTCCGGGAGCGTGTCAATGCCGCCCCAGTCCATGCCTTTGCTCTTTGCATAGGTGAACATGGAATCGGCTCCCTTGTCGGGGCAGCCGTGGGAGCCGTAGCTGCTGGCGTAGGTCTTGTCCGTACCGACGGACTCCAGAACGCCCTGCCCACCGCCGGTCCAGGCATACCCCTTGACCGCGCCGATGCAGTCGGCACAGACCTTTTTCTCGGAGATATCCTGCCTGTACCGCGCCGTGCGGCCGGAGGCGTAATGCGAGGGATACTGGGCAGCCTTTCGGCTGCGCAGGCTTTCCGTACACTTGTACAGGTCGAGTAGGAAGATGACATTACTGCCATCTTCCCCTCTAAGAACCGTACGTGCGGGTTTCCCCGCATACGGCTCAAGCCTCCAATGAAACTCCACTTCTTTGCGGAGCCGGTTCAAAAGTTACAGATTCCTGAGTGTGCAGCTTCTTGTGACAAACAGGATGAACCATCTGCTTTGTTCGAATGTTCCCACATCGGAGATAGTGAACCTTGCATCCGGTTTCAACCGTCATCCTTCTGCCGCAGGCCGCACATAGCCCCTTTTGACGCAGGAAAATGTTCAACAGCTTTGTTCGGCCATTCAGCGTATCGCGCATTTTGTCCGTTTCGCGTTCCTCAAAGTACATTTGCCATTCGGGGGCAAAGGGATTGGCTTCGGATTTGATTTTCACAAATCGCTTTATTTCCCGATTGGATGCCCTCTCCAGCAGAATGTAGTCATATTCACTCGTTGATTCCGGTGAGTATCTCGGGACTGCAAACGTCCATACGCGTTGTTCCACCAAATGGAAGTAGCGGCTGTATATCCATTCTCCGCCCTTCTTCGGGTGCCGTCGTCTTGCCCAACGCCATAGGCATTGCCAAATCTGGTTATCTACCATGGAGAAAGTTTGTTTTGAAGCGTTAT
>ERZ826764.1624-NODE-1624-length-25412-cov-16.306424_pt1 | contig 25412 bp, 20 predicted proteins | sample MGYA00519870_ERZ826764 | MGnify/ENA primary metagenome ERZ826764 (study PRJEB31778, sample SAMEA3449239) | human gut metagenome | biome: human gut; feature: human-associated habitat; material: faeces | place: United Kingdom | collected 2010/2012 ...
GCCCGGCTTTCAGCCGCACAACAGCCTGGGGAGACCGCAAAAGCCCGCGCGTGTGAGGGTGCTTCTTCGGTGCAACCCGGAAGACATGCGGCGAAGACAGGAACTAGCCGAGCATCCCTTCGGGACGGTGAAGTGGTATGACGGCGCACACTATTTCCTGTGCCGGGGAAAGGAGAAGGTGAGCGCCGAAATTGCCCTCAGCTTCCTCGCCTATAATCTACGCCGCGCCATCAACCTATTGGGCGCAGGCGCTCTTGTCGCGCACTTTAACGAAAGAAACCGGAAAAACAGGGGTTGAAAGGCCCCCGTTTTTTGCTTTTTCAGACGTTTTATGTTAAAAATGGACAATAAAAAAGTCTGAAAACCGTAGTTTTCAGACAAATTGTGGTGGAGGTGAGGGGAATCGAACCCCCGTCCGAAAGCATGCCCACACAGTTTTCTCCGAGCGCATCCATGGTTTTGGGATTCCCCTCGCCGCACGCCCCATGGCGGGCTTGCGGCTACGGTAGCTTCATTTTTACGGGCAGCGCCTCAAAGCTTTGGCGTGCTCGTTCCCCGCTTCAATGACACCGTTTGCCTGACCAGCGGGCGGTCAGGGACGGCGCGCGGCATTACGCCGCGAAAGCGTATTCGCTATTGTCAGTTATTGTTTTTCCCCGTTGTTGCGCGGTACAGGGTCCGCGGCTCGCTTACCGTGCATTCATTCACTCCCGTCGAAACCAGAACACCCCCATGTGGCCGCCTATTCATGCTGGCGAAGAGCACGTTCCATCTCCCGCTTCGCATCGCGCGCGGCGGCGGCGTCGCGCTTGTCGTGCAGGTGCTTGCCCCGGCACAGGCCCAGCTCCAGCTTCATCCGCCCGTCCTTGAGGTAAACCTTCAGGGGAATCAGCGTGTAGCCCTGGCGACTCACCAGGCCGCTGAGCTTGCGGATCTCGCTTTTATGCAGGAGCAGCTTTTTGGGACGAAGCGGGTCGCTGTTGGAGAAACTGCCCTGCTCGTAGGGGCTGATGTGCATGCCTTCGGCAAACACTTCCGTCCCACGTACCATGGCAAAGCTCTCCTTGAGATTCACCCGGCCCTGACGCATGCTCTTGACCTCGGTGCCCTTGAGGCAAAGGCCGCATTCGTAGGTTTCCTCCACGAAGTAATCGTGATACGCCTTTTTGTTCTGCGCTACAGGCTTGATCCCCCGCTGGTGCGGCATGGCGGAAACCTCCTTTCCCGGTCCTTCCCACAGGATGCTATTATAGCACGGCCGCGCATCAAAGTGCAAGCACTTGCCAATGGCAAAGCGGTGGCATATAATGTTCCTATTCCGATTGGAAGGGGAGGATTCCGTGCCGGACACGATTCAAAGCATGGCGCGGCGCGCGCGCGAAGCGTCTTTTTCGCTGGCGGGAGCCAGCCTGGAAGCGCGCAACCAGGCGCTGGAGGCGATTGCGCGGGAAATTGAAAACCATATGGACAACCTGCTGGCCGTCAATGCGGCCGATGTGGAAGCCGCAACGGCGGAAGGACTGAGTGCACCGCTGTTGAGCCGACTCAAACTGACCCGTGCCAAATGCGCCGGCATGGCGGAAGGACTGCGGTCTCTGGCCCTGCTGCCGGACCCGCTGGGGAAGGTACAGTATGCCAGGGAGCTGTCGCCAGGCTTGAACCTGTACCGCGTAAGCTGTCCCATCGGAGTGGTGGGCGTCATTTTTGAAAGTCGGCCGGACGCGCTGGTGCAGATTGCCTCGCTGTGCCTTAAAAGCGGAAACGCCGTACTCCTCAAGGGTGGCCGTGAGGCCGCGCGGACCAATGAGGCGCTGGCCGATCTGATTATCGGGGCAGCCCGGCAGTGTGGCCTGCCGGATGGCTGGTGCGCCCTCTTGCATTCCCGCGAGGATGTGCAGGAAATGCTGCGTCAGCATGAATGGATAGATCTCATCATCCCGCGCGGCAGCAACGCCTTTGTGCGCTACATCATGCAAAACAGCGAAATTCCTGTGCTGGGACATGCCGAGGGGCTGTGCCACGTTTATGTGGACGACCCCTGCGACCTCAACCTGGCGCTGCGCGTGACGGTGGACAGCAAGGCCCAGAACCTGTCCGTATGCAACGCGGCGGAAACCCTGCTGGTGAATGCCGGAGTGGCATCCGCCTTTTTGCCTGAAGTGGCGCGCGCGCTGCGTGAAAAGGGCATTGTCCTGCGTGGCGACGAGCGCACGCGTGCGCTGATCGGCTGTGACCCGGCCACGGAAGAGGACTGGGCCACGGAGTATCTGGATGCAATCCTCTCCATCCGTGTGGTGGACAGCCTCGAGGAGGCGGTTGCACACATCAACCGCTACGGCTCCCACCATACAGACTGCATCATCACCACGGACCGCGCGCACGCCGAATTTTTCATGAACCGTGTGGATAGTGCGGACGTGTTTCTTAACTGCTCCACGCGCTTTGCGGATGGTTTCCGTTATGGTCTGGGCGCAGAAGTGGGCATCGCTACGGGCAAGCTGCATGCGCGCGGCCCCATGGGGATGGAGGGCCTGTGCACCTACAAATATCGCCTGTACGGAAGCGGACAGACCCTGTCGCAGCTGGATAGCGGGGAAATCAAGCTCACGCACCGTCCGATTGAACCCAAGCTCCCCTGATTTTCCCCTATGCAAGAACAAAAGCTTCGCGCGCCGGGTGCATGCCGGCGCGCGTTTATGGTGCCGCAGGAAACCCGGGCGCTGTCAGCAAGCGCCTGATTTATGCTGCCCGACCGGCTAACGACCTTTCTCCATGGGACACGGGCGCGCGGAAAACAGGTATCATACGGCCCGCCGCTTCCGGAGGTTTCCGTTTGATGGAAGCATGCCCACCCACTTTTTCGTTTGAAATCCGGCTTGCCGATCCATCACGGATATGGCCCTGTTACGCTGGTCTGAGTGCGCCGGAAGAAACCCATGTTTGCCCGTGAGGAACTGTTGGCGGACAACGGGCACGATGCTGCAAAAAAGAAGCATTTCTTTTGTTTTAGCCCTTGTTTCACCAAAGGGGAAATGGTATGATAATTCGGTTGATGATCAGAAGAGGGGGGCCGTCATGCGTACGGGATTCGATCATGATCTTTATACGCGGATGCAATCGGATAACATTCGCAGCCGCATTGCCGCATTCGGCGGTAAGCTCTATCTGGAGCTGGGCGGAAAGCTGTTTGACGATTTTCATGCATCGCGTGTGTTGCCGGGTTTCAAGCCGGACAGCAAGGTATCCATGCTGCTCAACCTGAAGGATCAGGCGGAGTTGGTGGTGGCCATCAATGCCGATGACATTGAAAAAAGCAAGGTTCGCGGCGACCTGGGCATCTCCTACGACGCCGATGTACTGCGTCTGATCGATGCATTCCGCGGCATCGGGATGTATGTGGGCAGCGTGGTGCTGACCCGCTGGCGCGACCAGCATTCAGCCGTCATGTTCAAAAACCGTCTGGAAAGCCTGGGCGTGCGTGTGTTCCGTCATTTTCCCATCGAGGGATACCCCTACGACGTGGAGCAGATCGTCAGCGATCGCGGCTTCGGGCGCAACGAATATGTCGAAACCACCCGCCCGCTGGTGCTGGTCACCGCGCCGGGGCCGGGCAGCGGCAAGATGGCCGTATGCCTGAGCCAGCTATACCAGGAGCACCAGCGCGGCGTGAAGGCGGGCTACGCCAAGTTTGAAACCTTTCCCATCTGGAACCTGCCGCTCAATCACCCGGTCAACATCGCCTATGAGGCCGCAACTGCCGACCTGGACGATGTGAACATGATTGATCCTTTCCACCTGGAAGCCTACGGGGAAACCACGGTGAACTACAACCGCGATATTGAGATTTTCCCGGTGCTTCGGGCTGTATTTGAACGCATCTATGGGCAATCGCCTTACAAATCGCCCACGGATATGGGCGTGAACATGATTAAAAACTGCATCACCGACGACGAAGCCTGCCGGGAGGCTGCCCGTCAGGAGATCATTCGCCGGTATTATGCCGCGCGTTGCGGGCAGGTCCAGGGGCGCACCGAGCAGGCGGAGGTGGACCGGCTGAAGATGATCGTGCAAAAAGCGGGCCTGGGACCGGAGGATCGCCCCGTAATCGCCGCAGCCCGGAAGCGCGAGGAGGAAACGGCGGCTCCCGCCCTGGCCATTGAGCTGGCAGACGGGCGCATCGTTACCGGAAAAACCACCAACCTGCTTGGGCCCTCTGCGGCGCTGATTCTCAACGCGCTCAAGGTGCTGGGCGGGATCGAGAAAAAAGATCAGCTGATTTCGCCCACCGTGATCGAGCCCATTCAGACGCTCAAGTGCGACTATCTGGGCAATCGGAATCCACGCCTGCACAGCGACGAGGTGCTCGTGGCGCTGTCCATCTGCGCTGCCACCGACCCAAAGGCAGCGCTGGCCATGCGCCAGCTTCCGTTGCTGGAGGGACTGGAGGCGCATTCCACGGTCATTTTGCCGCAGGTGGACGAAGGCATCTTCCGAAGGCTGAAGGTCAACCTTACCTGCGATCCCAAGTATCAAAGCCATAATCTCTACCACAAGTAATCGAAACCGAACGGATATGTGGAAAGGCGGGGTATCATGGATCCCAAGTTTATCTTTGTAACCGGCGGCGTTGTCTCCTCGTTGGGCAAGGGCATCACGGCGGCGTCCCTGGGGCGGCTGCTGAAGTGCCGGGGACTGCGCGTATGCATTCAGAAGTTTGATCCGTATATCAACGTCGATCCCGGCACCATGAACCCCTACCAGCACGGCGAGGTGTTTGTGACCGACGACGGCGCGGAAACCGATCTGGACCTGGGACATTATGAGCGCTTTATCGATGAAAACCTCACCCAGGCCAGCAACGTGACCAGCGGACGCGTATACAAAACCGTGATCGACCGGGAGCGCCGGGGCGAATACCTGGGCGCCACCATTCAGGTGATTCCGCATATCACCAATGAAATCAAGCGAAATATCCTTGCTGTGGCGCGCACCGAGAATCCCCCGGATGTGATTATCACCGAAATCGGTGGAACCGTGGGCGATATCGAAAGCCTGCCTTTTCTGGAAGCCGTGCGCCAGATGCGCGCCGAGGCAGGCAAAGAAAACTGCCTCTATCTTCATGTGACGCTGGTGCCATACCTCAACGCGGCAGGCGAGCTGAAAACCAAGCCGTCTCAGCACAGCGTGCGCGAGCTCAGCTCCATCGGCATTTCGCCGGATATTCTGGTGTGCCGCGCCGACCATGAGCTGCCCTACGATGTGCGCGCCAAGATCGCCATGTTCTGCAACCTGCCGGTAAACTGCGTATTCCAGAACCTCAACGCCCGCAGCCTCTATGAGGTCCCGCTCATGCTGAACCGCGAGGGCCTGGACGAGCAGGTGATCAAGATGCTCGGCTTGCCGCAGGGGCGCTGCGATCTGAGCGAGTGGAGCGACATGGTGGAGCGTCAGCTTGCCAGCACCGACAGCGTATGCGTGGCGCTGGTGGGCAAGTATGTGGAATTGCCCGACGCCTATCTGAGCGTGGTAGAGGCCCTTACGCACGGCGGTATCTACCATGGCGTTAAGGTGAAAATCAAATGGGTGCCCGCCCAGGACGTCACGCCCGAGAACGTGGGGGAGATGCTTGCGGGCGCGGACGGCGTGCTCGTACCAGGCGGCTTTGGCGCTCGCGGACTGGAAGGCAAAATTGCCGCCATTCAGTACGCGCGGGAAAACGGCCTGCCGTTTTTGGGGCTTTGCCTTGGGATGCAGATGGCGGTGGTGGAGTTTGCCCGCCACGTGCTGGATTTGCGTGACGCGCACACCAGCGAGGTGGACCCGCACACCACCTATCCCGTGATCGACCTGATGGAGGATCAGGACCTGGGCAACCTGGGCGGCACCATGCGCCTGGGCAAATACCGCTGCCTGCTTACCCCCGGTACGATCAGCGAAAAAGCGTATGGAACCAGTGAGATCTGGGAGCGGCACCGCCACCGTTATGAGTTCAACAACGCCTATCTGGACCGCTTTACGGCGGGCGGGATGATCGTCGCGGGCCGCAACCCCGACCGCAATCTGGTGGAGATCGTCGAGATTCCCACGCACCCCTTCTTTGTGGCGGTTCAGTTCCACCCGGAGCTCAAGAGCCGTCCCAACCGTCCTCATCCGCTGTTCCGGGAATTTGTAGGGGCGGTCCTGCAGCATCGCGACGGACGCACAGAGTAAGGCGACTGTGGGGGAGAGCGGCTCATGCGGCGTTCCATTCGGACAAGCTATACCCATACCATTCTGGCGAGTTATCTGGGCTATATAACCCAGGCCGTGGTCAACAACTTCGCACCGCTTTTGTTCCTTACGTTCCGTTCTCAGATGGGGCTGACCCTGGAGCAGATCACGCTGCTGACCACGCTGAACTTTTCTATCCAGCTGCTGGTGGACTTTCTGTCGGTCAAGGTGGTGGATAGGATCGGCTACCGTCCATGTGTGGTGGCGGCGCACCTGTTTTCGGCGGCGGGCCTGTCTGCCCTTGCCTTCCTGCCCCAGCTGCTGGGCAACGCCTATGCGGGGCTGATGCTGGCGGTGACGCTCTATGCCATGGGCGGCGGGCTCATCGAGGTGCTCGTCAGTCCCATTGTTGAGGCCTGCCCCACGGACAAAAAAGAAGCGGCCATGAGCCTGCTCCATTCGTTTTACTGCTGGGGCCATGTGGCGGTCGTACTTGTGTCCACGGCGTTTTTTCAGCTGGCCGGCATCGGAAACTGGCGTATCATGGCCTGCCTGTGGGCGGTTTTGCCGCTGGTCAATGCGCTCTATTTTTCCCAGGTCCCCATCCGCCGCGTGGTGGACCCCCAGCGTCAGCTTTCCGTCCGCAGTCTGTTTGGGCAAAAGCTGTTCTGGCTGCTTCTGCTGATGATGGTCTGCGCCGGAGCGGCGGAGCAGGGCATGAGCCAGTGGGCGTCCGTCTTTGCGGAATCCGGTCTCGGGGTGAGCAAAACGATCGGCGATTTGGCCGGCCCCTGCGGCTTTGCGCTTTTGATGGGCACCTCGCGCGCACTTTACGGAAAATTCAGTGAACGCTTGCCGCTGCGCGCAGCAATGACAGCCAGCGCCGTAATGTGCATCGTCTGTTACGCCATAGCGTCATGGAGCGGCTCTCCCGTGCTCGCGCTGGTGGGCTGTGCACTTTGCGGGTTTTCGGTAGGCATCTTCTGGCCCGGCACATTCAGTACGGCGGTGCCTGCGATTCCGGGAGGCGGGACGGCGATGTTCGCGCTGATGGCGCTGGCAGGTGACCTTGGGTGTGCGGGCGGACCGACCGTGATCGGATTTGTTGCGGGGGCGGCGGGCGGCAGGCTTACTGCCGGACTGGCTGTGGGGATGGTCTTTCCCGCAGCAATGCTGTGCGGCATGCTGCTGCTCTCAAGGGTGGCCTCGCGGAAAAACTGAATTCTCATAGAAAAACGGCCCCCTTCCATTTTCCAGGAAGGGCGGCCGTTTCATTATGCATCTTGTCAGCCCAGCAGCATCCGGTCACTGGCAAGCGCCTGTCCGCTGGCTTTCTCAAACAGTGCCAGCAGGTCCTCCACCGTCAGGCGCTGCTTTTCCTCTCCGCTTACGTCCACCACAATGCGCCCGTCGTACATCATGATGAGCCGATTTCCGTGGGCGATGGCGTCGCGCATGTTGTGGGTGATCATCAGTGTGGTCAGGTGGTCGCGTTGGATGATGCGCTCCGTGGTTTCCAGAACCTTGGCAGCGGTCTTGGGGTCCAGGGCCGCGGTGTGTTCGTCCAGAAGCAGGAGCTTTGGCTTTTGCAGCGTGGCCATGAGCAGCGTCAACGCCTGTCGCTGGCCGCCGGAAAGCAGACCCACCTTGGTGGTCAGCCGGTCCTCAAGTCCCAGGCCCAGAATCTTCAGCAGTTCACGGTACTGATCGCGCTCGGCGGCTGTGATTCCGGCACGCAGCGTGCGGCGCTTGCCGCGCCGCAGCGCCAGGGCCAGATTTTCCTCGATCTGCATGGTGGCGGCGGTGCCCATCATGGGGTCTTGAAATACGCGTCCAATGAACTGGGCTCGCTTATGCTCCGGCAGACGGGTGACGTTCACCCCGTCGATGGAAATGGTGCCCGAATCCACCAGCCAGGTGCCCGCGACGGCATTGAGCAGCGTGGATTTGCCCGCGCCGTTTCCGCCGATCACGCTGACGAAGTCCCCGTCTCTCAGGGTGAGGGAAACGCCGTCCAGCGCGGTTTTCTCGTTGACGGTACCGGGATTGAAGGTCTTGCGCAGGTTGATGATTTCAAGCATGGTTCGCGCCTCCCTTGCTGGCGGGCCGGTCCAGATAGCGTGCCTTCCAATAGGGCACGGCCAGGAACAGCGCCACGATCATGGCGGAAAGCAGCTTCAGATAGTTGGAATTGATGCCGCTGAGGCTGACCACTGCCTGAATGACCACATAGTAGATGATCGAGCCGATGGCTACGGCCAGGAGCTTCAGGGCGAAGTTGCGAAAGATCTTTCCAAAGATGACTTCTCCGATAATCACGGCGGCCAGGCCAATGACGATGGCGCCGCGTCCCATATTGATGTCCGCAAAGCTCTGATACTGCGAAAGCAGCGCGCCGGACAGCGCCACCAGCCCGTTGGAGATCATCAGCCCCAGCACCTTATTCAAGTTCGTGTTGATGCCCTGGGCGCGGGCCATGTTGGCATTCGCACCCGTCGCGCGCAGAGAGCAGCCCAGCTCCGTGCCAAAAAACCAGTACAGCACGGCGATGATCACCAACGTGAACAGCCCTGCCACAAAGATGGGGTGCTGCCAAAAGCCGCGCGTCCCCTTGGTCACATCCTGCAGATAGCGAAGCGACACCAGCAGATCATATTTGTTGACGTTCAGCGACTGATTGGCCTTCATGCCCATAATGGCCAGGTTGACCGACCACAGCCCCAGCTGCGTCAGAATGCCCGAGAGGATGGCCGGGATGCCGCACGCCGTGTGCAAAAGCCCTGTGACCAGTCCGGCGAGCATGCCGGCCAGGATGGCGGCCAGCAGCGATACCCACACGTTGCAGCCGCTTGTAATCAGCACTACGCCCACGGCGCCCCCGGTGCAGAAGGAACCGTCCACCGTCAGGTCGGCAATGTCCAGCAGCTTATAGGTAATATAGAGCCCAATGGCCATAATGCCCCAGACCAGCCCCTGGGAAATGGCGCCGGGCAGCGCGTTGAGAAAACTTGACAATGTATTTTCCCCCAATTCCGCAGCGGGGCGGCCCGCCGCCGGTATTTTCAAAAAAACCGCAAAAACGGGGGAAAAGGCAAGCCTTTTCCCGCCGTTTTTTTCAAGCGCTCCGGCGCTTACTCAATAGGCGTATATCCCTCCGGCATGGCGATCCCCAGCGCCTCGCCAATGACGGTATTGAACTTGGGGGTAAAGTTTTCAGCATAAGCGATGGGCATGGTGGAGATGTCCGCTTCGCCCGTGAGAATCTGAGCAGCCATCTTGCCGGTGGTCACGCCCAGATCATAGTAACTGATGGACAGGGTGGCCACGCCGCAACCCTTGCAGATGCCTTCCTCACCGGCGATCACAGGTACGCCGGCGGGCTGACAGATATTATCCACAATGCCGGTGTTGGCGGCCACGGTGTTGTCGGTGGGCACGTAGATCACATCGCTGGCATCGGCGGCGGTCTGCGTCACCGCAGCGGCATCATTGCTGTCGGCAAAGGGGTAGAGGGTGCAGGTATAGCCCATCTCCTCCAGGTATCCCTTGACGGTATCCACCTGGTACTGGCTGTTGGCTTCAGCCGAGCAATAGAGCAGGCCCACGTTCTTGGCGTCGGGGAACAGGGTTTGCACCATGGCGGCCTGCTGGTCCAGCGGGGCCAGGTCGGAGGTGCCGGAGACATTGCCTCCCACGGTGCCGGTAAAGTCGTCAATGTCCAGCGCTACACCATATTCGGTGACGGAGGTCCCCAGGATGGGAATGTCCGCCGTCGCGGCCACGGCCGCCTGCAGCGCAGCGGTGGCGTTGGCCAGAATCAGGTCCACATCAGCGGCCACAAAGGAATTGACGATAGTGGAGCAGGTGTTGGAATCACCTGCGGCGTTTTGCACATCAAAGGTGACCGCGTCGCCCAGCTCCTCGGTCAGCGCGTCAATAAAGCCCTGGGTGGCGGCATCCAGCGCGTCGTGGGTGACCAGCTGGCACACGCCCACGGTATAAGTCTGTCCCTCGGCCAGGACCGGTACGGCGCAGAGCAGCAGCACTGCCGCCATCAGAATGGAAACGAGTTTCTTCATAAAACTACCTCCCTACAATGGTTTCCAATGATTTTCAAACGGGCTTGGCCCGGTTGAAGCGTTAAGAAAAGCAGAAAACGCCCCTCATTCCCGCCCCGATGGGGGGAAAACAAAGGGCGCGTCGTCGCGCGGTACCACCTCTGCTTCGCCGAAAGCAGCTTCCGGCCTCATGAGCAACCAGCATTGCTCACAGAATGGTAACGGATCTGACCCGGCCCGGCCTACTTGCATGGTTTCAGCCGGACGGCTCCGGAGCGGAATCCACCGCCTTTCCGCACCCCCTCACACCACCCGGAGGCTCTCTTAAGCGGAGCATACGCGGCCACGTCACTCCATCGACGCCTTGTATGGGATGCATTGTATACCTCAAACGGCCGGCAAGTCAAGTGCCAAAATGTGCGGCGCAATTTCAAAAAAGCCAAACAGCAACAGAGACGTTGTTTTTTCAGGATTTCGGGCACTGTATTTTCCGTGTTTCCCGATTGTTACAAAAAATAGATAACAAGGGTGTCATGTTTTTCTTGTGCACTTCTCATGCGTTAGGGTTGCACTTTGTTGCGGTAAAGTTATATAATGCTTGCAACCCCAATCACTGATATCAGGAGGGATCAACGTATGAAAAAGATCGTAGCCATCTTACTGGCGGTTCTGATGATGATTCCGGCGTTCGCTCTGGGCGAAAACGTCGTCAAGATCGGCGTGTTTGAGCCCGCCTCCGGCGACAGCGGCGCGGGCGGCAAGCAGGAGATGCTGGGCATGCAGTACGCCAACAGCGTGCAGCCCACCGTCGAGATCGGCGGGGAAACCTACACCGTCGAGCTCGTCTATGCCGATAACGGTTCTTCCGCCGACAAGGCGCCTTCCGCTGCGCAGCAGCTGGTCAGCGAGGGCGTGAGCGTGGTGCTGGGTTCCTATGGCTCCGGCGTGTCCATCGCGGGCTCTCAGTACTTCGCGGATGCGGGCATCCCCGCCATCGGCGTGACCTGCACCAACCCGCAGGTGACGGCCGGCAACACCCATTACTTCCGCATCTGCTTCCTGGACCCCTTCCAGGGCACGGTGCTGGCCAACTACGCTTACAGCGAGCTGGGCGCCAAGACTGCCTACTGCCTCGCCGAGCTGGGCAACGACTACGACGTGGGCCTGTGCCATTACTTCCAGCAGGCGTTTGAGGCGCTGGGCGGCACGGTGATCTCCGATACCTTCCCCACCGGCAACAGCGACTTTACCTCTTACCTTTCCAACGCGACCGCCATCGGCGCGGAAGTCTTCTTCTGCCCGGTGTCCATCGCCTACTCCACCCAGATCATCAACCAGGCTGCGGGCCAGAACGTGACCTATCCCATCATGGGCGGCGACACGCTGGACTCCAACGTGGTGGTCGAGGCGGCCAAGGGTACCAATGTCAAGCTCTACATCAGCACCTTCTATCAGGAGGGCGGCTCTCCCGAGTTTGACGAGGGCTTCAAGGCCTGGCTCAATTCCAACAGCGAAGCCCTGACCAACAACGGCGGCAACGACATGATCGCAGCTGTGTCCGTCATGGGCTATGACGCCTACTTCGTAGCCCTGGAGGCCCTCAAGGCCGCCGGCAGCACCGACAGCAAGGCCGTTAACGAGGCGCTGTGGGATGTGACGTATGACGGCGTGTCCGGCCATATCGCCTTCGACGAGATCGGCGACGCGGCCCGTGACTCCGCCTACATCAAGACCGCCAACACCGAAACCGGCGCCTGGGATTTCGTGACGGTGCAGACGGTGGAATAATCCTTCCCGTTCCCAGCCCGACCAAGAAAGTCCGTTTTCGCGGCGGGGGCCCGATGCCCCCCGCCGCGAATTTCGTAAACTGCCAGAAGGGGGCTCGTTTTCCATGATGAGCACGGTTTTGCCCTATCTGCTCTCCGGCGTGAGCGTCGGCGGGCAGTACGCCCTGATCGCTATCGGCTACACGATGGTGTACGGCATCCTGCGCCTGATCAACTTCGCTCATGGCGATGTATTCATGGTAGCGGGCATTCTGATGGTCTATATCTCTGCCAGCGGGCTCCCGCTGTATGTGTCGATTCCGCTTGTGCTGGTCCTTACCGCATTTATCGGCTTCCTGATCGAGCGCGTCGCCTACAAGCCCCTGCGCTCCGCTCCGCGCATGAGCATCATGATTTCGGCCATCGGTGTCAGCTATACGCTGCAGAACCTGGTTCTCTACATCACCGGCGGCCTCAATCAATACTATCCCAGCATCCCCTTCATCTCCGAATCCGTGACCATCGGCACGGCGACCACCAAGATGGTCACCATCATCACGCCGGTGCTCACGCTGGTGCTGGTTATTGCGCTGGTCATGCTCATCAACCACACCAAGATCGGCATGGCCATGCGCGCCGTGTCCAAGGACTTTGAAACCAGTCAGCTCATGGGCATCAAGATCAACCGCGTGATTTCCGTCACTTTTGTAATCGGATCGTTCCTGGCGGGCGTGGGGTCGCTGCTCTACTTTACCAACTATACCACCGTGATTCAGACCTCCGGCGCCATGCCGGGCCTGAAGGCCTTTGTGGCGGCGGTGTTCGGCGGCATCGGCAGCGTGCCGGGGGCCGTGGTGGGAGCGTTCATCATCGGTATCTGCGAAAACATCATCAAAGGCCTGGACGTCATTCTCATCAAGGCCGGCCTGAGCAAGCAGATGCTGGGGCTGACCACCTTCTCCGACGCGTTTACCTTCGCGCTGCTCATCGTGATTCTGATCGTCAAGCCGACAGGTTTGTTTGGCGAAAAGACGACCGACAAGGTGTGAGGTGAGCATCATGACCAATGTACAGAGCGTTTCCCGTATCAAAAGGCCGGACCGCGGCGTGATTCTGACCGCCGTGATCCTGGTTCTGATCTATGCGCTGGTGTTTGTACTGGAGCAGATTCTGCCACCTACCTCCATGCTCTTTACGGTGCTGAAGAAAGGCGCGACCTACGCGCTGGTCGCGGTGTCGATGAACCTGCTCAACGGCTTTACCGGCCTGTTTTCGCTGGGCCAGGCGGGCTTCATGCTCATCGGGGCCTACACCTACGGCATCCTGACCATCCCGGTGGCGCAGCGCGCGGCCGTGTATCAGTACTATGACGGCGGCCTGATCCAGTTTGCCATGCCGGTAATTCCGGCGCTCATTCTGGCAGGCGTCGTGGCGGCGATTTTCGCCTTCCTGATCGGCCTTCCGGTACTTCGCCTCAAGAGCGACTATCTGGCCATCGCCACCCTGGGCTTTGCGGAGATCATCCGCTCCATCTTCCAGTGGGATAAACTGGGTGCGGTGACCAATGGCTCCAACATGCTGCGCCTGTTTCCCACGTTCAATGATTTCAACATCAAAAACGCGGAGGGAGAGGTGACGCTGTACCTGTCCACCCTGGTGCCGTTCCTGATCGCGGGCGTGTGCATTGCGCTGATTGTGGCGCTGATTCACTCCAGTTACGGCCGGGCCTTCATGGCCATTCGCGACGACGAGGTGGCCGCCGAGGCCATGGGCATCAACCTGGCGCGGCACAAGCAGTTCGCTTTCTGTCTGAGCAGCTTTTTCGCGGGCGTGGGCGGCGCGATGCTGGCGATGTACCAGAACAGCGTGCAGGCCAAGAGCTTTACCTCGGCCATGACGTATGAGATTTTGCTCATTGTGGTTATCGGCGGCATCGGTTCGGTCACAGGCAGCTGCATTGGCTCGTTCCTGTTTGTGGCCTGCTCGGAATGGTGGCTGCGTTTCCTGGACCAGAAGCAGATGATCGGCGAGTGGGAGGTGCCGTTGCTGCGCAACGGCTTCCGTCTGGTGGTATTTTCGCTGATTATCATGGTGGTGGTTCTCTTCTTCCGTCAGGGCATCATGGGCTCTCGGGAGCTGCCGGATCTTTTCCGTAAAAAAACTGCGGCAAAAGCCGCCGGAAAGGGGGCGGGGAAATGAACATTGTCGAAACCGTCCTTGAGCTGGAAAATGTAACCATGCAATTCGGCGGCGTAGTGGCCGTGGACAGCTTCAGCATGCACGTAGACCAGGGCGAGACCGTTGCCCTGATCGGCCCCAACGGTGCGGGCAAGACCACCGCGTTCAATGTCATCACCGGCGTGTACGCGCCCACCAACGGCTGCGTCAAGCTGCGCGGCAAGATCATTGCGCAGGGTCATCCCACCGGCAAAATGCGCAAGCTCTACGCCGGCACGCACATCGGCGAGTACAACCACCTCGTCTCCAACACGCCTGATAAAATCACCGAGATGGGCGTGGCGCGCACCTTCCAGAACATCCGTCTGTTCAAGAACATGTCCGTGCTGGAAAACGTGCTGGTGGCGCGGCATATGCGGCTGAAGGCGGGGCTGTTTGCCTCCATGCTGCATGTGAACCAGCAGGAGGAGCGGCGTATCCGCCAGGAATCGCTGGATCTGCTGGATATGCTGGGATTGGGCGACGTGGCGCACGAGAAGGCGTCCTCCCTGCCCTACGGCAAGCAGCGCTACCTGGAAATTGCGCGAGCGCTGGCAACCGAGCCGCGGCTGCTTTTGCTGGATGAACCCGCCGCCGGCATGAATCCGCAGGAAACCGACGAACTGAGCGACTTCATCCGCAAGATCAAAGAGGATTTCAAGCTCACCGTGTTCCTGATCGAGCATCACATGAACCTGGTGATGGACATTTCCGACCGCATCTATGTACTGGATTTCGGCAAGCTGATTTCCGAGGGCACGCCGCAGCAGGTGCAGGACGATCCCGCCGTGATTGCGGCCTATTTGGGGGTGGATGAGGAATGAGTCTGCTGGAAGTGAAGGACCTGGTGGTCAGCTACGGCGGTATCGAGGCGCTCAAGGGCATTTCCTTCAGCGTAGACGAGGGCCAGATCGTCACTTTGATCGGCGCGAACGGCGCCGGCAAATCCACCACGCTTCGCGCCATCACCGGCATCGTTCCGGTCAAAAGCGGCACGATCCTCTATAACGGCGAGGACATCACCGGCATGGATACGCAAAAGGTGGTGGAACGCGGCATCGCACTGGTGCCGGAGGGGCGGCGCGTGTTCGCCAACCTCACCGTCCTTGAAAACCTGAAGATCGGCGCGTATCTGCGCAAGGATACCGCTCAGATTCAAAAGGATATCGAGTACATTTACAAGCTTTTTCCGCGCCTTGAGGAGCGCAGCTGGCAGCTGGCAGGTACGCTTTCCGGCGGTGAGCAGCAGATGCTGGCCGTGGGCCGTGCCATGATGACCCGTCCCCGTCTGATTATGATGGATGAGCCTTCGCTGGGCCTGGCGCCGCTGGTGGTCAAGGATATCTTTGGCATCATCAGCCGCCTGAGCGCGGATGGCATCACCATTTTGCTGATCGAGCAGAACGCCAACGCGGCGCTGCACGCGGCGCACTACGGCTACGTGCTGGAAACCGGCATGATGACGCTCTCCGGTACGGGCGAGGAGCTGCTGAGCAGCAAGAGCATCCAGGAAGCCTATCTGGGCAGGGGAAAAAAGGCAAAACATGCCTAAAGAAAGCGCCTTTCGAACGGCAAAGACCGCTCGGAAGGCGCACTTTTTATGCGGGTTCAGGCTTTGGCTTTCGCAGCATGGCGTCGTGCAAGGCCCGTCAAAAGCCACAGGTAGGCCGCCGTTATCACCGCCATGACCGGCACCTCCGAAAGAAAGCGCGGTCCATCGGGAAGCGCCCGTGCCACCGCCAACAGAACGACCGCGGCAAGCAGCGCCGTAAGCGCTACGCGCAGCGCGCCGGGGGCGCAGCACCGGCATGCCACCCAGAGGAGAAAGCCGTAAAAACACACGGTGGACATGGCTTGGGCCGTGTTTGGAGTCAGGCGAAGCAGAGCAAAGCCACGCGCTCCGGGCAGCCGCTCCAGCGCCATACCCAGCAGCAGCGCCGCCGCCAGATTGACCACCACAGGCAGCCGTGCGCTGTCCCTCGGGAGCGCCAGTGAGGCGCCCAGCGTAACCAGCGCCATCGGGATCGGCTTCGCCAGCCATCCGCACACGTCCCCCAGGCACGGCCATAACCGGCGGAGTGATGGCAACACGAAAAGGTCGTGAAAATCCGCGGCCAGCAGCAGTGCGGCCACAATGGCCGCGAGAATCAGCACGCGCCGTCTCGTCATACGCGCATCCTGTCCTTTCTCACTCACAGGCGGAATAGTCACACTTTTTCCATCCAGCATGATACCATATTCCGTCTGCTTTGAACAGGCAGGAAAAAGTCCGAAGGCGTAGAATGTACTATCACAAACCGCCAAGGGAGGAAGACCCATGTACAGGACGGGCGTTTACTTCGGCCGATTTCTTCCGCCGCACCGTGGCCATCTGTACCAGATGATCGAGGCATCCACCCGCTGCGAAAAGCTGCTGGTGGTCATTTCCGACAACGCCGACCAGACCCGCGAGATCTGCCGCCGGGACGGCATTCCCGAAATCTCCTATCGCCTGCGCAAGCAGTGGATTTCCCAGCAGATTCAGGACATTACCCACATTGGTGTACGGGTATTGGACGAGACGGATATCCCTGTCTATCCGCAGGGATGGGAACTGTGGAGTCAGCGCATGCGCGAGGTGGTGGGGGAGCCCATCGACGCTTTTTTCGTAGGCGATATGGAATACGGCGAAACGCTGGCCCGGTATTTCCCCGAATCAAAGGTCGTGCTGTTTGACCCTGCCCGCACGCGCTATCCCATCTCCGCAACGGATATCCGCAGCGATATCCTGGGCAACTGGGATTATATCCTGGGCGCTGCGCGTCCCTTCTTTGCCAAAAAGGTGCTCATCGCCGGCACGGAAAGCTGCGGAAAGACCACGCTGACCAAGTGCCTGGCCAAGCTGTATAACACCTCCTGGTCCGAGGAAGTAGGGCGCTACTATGCGCGCGACTTTTTGGGCAACGATGAAACCATCTATACCGACGTGGATTTCAGCCGCATCGCGCATATCCAGTACGAGCAGGACTATCAGGCCCTCCGCACGGCCAACAAGGTTTGCTTCTTTGACACCGACGCCACCTATACAGACTATTTCAGCGAGCTTTACATGGGTCATTCCAACGAGCTTGTGGAAAAGTACATCGACCCGGACCGCTACGACCTGCTGATCTATCTGACGCCGGATGTGCGCTGGGTGCCCGACGGCCAGCGTCTCAATGGCGACGAGGACCGGCGCAGGATGCTCAACGACCGCCTGTGGGACATGTACGTGGCGCACGGTTTTAAAGACAAGATGGTGGTGGTCAGCGGGGACTATTCACAGCGGCTGGCGCACGCCATCCGGCTGGTAGACGAGCTTCTGGGCGGCTCGCAGCCATAGGGTAAGGAGATTCTGGACAAATTCCCTGCCGCACGCTCTTGACATTGCACCAGGCACTCACTATAATGATTCCAGAGCCTCCTGAAGTGTGCGCCAGGGCCCTGTTTTTACCCACATTTCATAAAACGGAGCCCGGGTTCGGCGTCGGATGTCATGCCCCCGTTCTTGTGAACGCCAGGGGACGGCAAAAGTCGTCGACAGGGCACCGGCCTGCTTAACATAGCGGGTGAAAAAACGGGTACAGCGGCACTTTGGGTTCTCAACTGAGCTTTCTGCCTTATGGAGAAGGCTCTTTTTCATGCCACCGCCGCAAAGGCGCGCATGGCCCTATGCAAGAAGCGCGGCGCATGCTATAATGTTCCATATGACAGGGCGAAGGAGGTCAAGGCCGCTATGGATTATCAAACCACTGCGGGAAGCCGCGACGTGGCCAGGGCTGCGATTGAGCTGAGCATGACGCAAAGCCGTGATGAGGAACAGCGCTGGCGGCAGACCCTGCGCCAGCAGGGGGTTATCGGCGCCGCTGCGGATTTTGGCGGCGATTTTCTGACGGGGATTGTGCGGATTGTGGAACGCGCGGTGGTTGCTGCCAAGCGCGAGCAGGTGATTGGCGATTCCCACCTGGAGGAAGGCGGCGTGGCCGGCGCTGCGCGCGAGGCACTCAACCAGGTTACCCCCAAGGCGCTGGGCATGAGTGTGGGCGGAAAAATCGGCATTGCCCGCTCGGGAGAGCATGTGGCGGTGGCCGTGTTTTTTAATATCGGCCTGGGACATCTGGATGAGGTGTGTATCGGTCTGGGGCATCGGGCCATTTGACCGATGAGCAAAAAAGGGGATGGAAACATGGTTCTGACCATTGCGATGGACGGCCCTGTGGGTGCGGGCAAAAGCAGCGTGGCCGACGAGGTTGCCAGACGGTTGGGTATTCTGCATCTGGATACGGGAGCGATGTATCGCGCCTTCGCGTGGCAGGCGCTGAAGGAAGGCATCGATACGAACAACGCCCAGGCGCTGGCAGCGCTTGCCGAGCGCACGATGCCGGAGGTCCGCTTTGAGAACGGCGCGCAACGCACGCTCATTGGCGGGACGGATGTGACGGACTGCATCCGCACGCCGGAAATCAGCATGGCCGCAAGCGTGATTTCCACCGTGCCGCAGGTGCGCCGGGCCATGGTCGCCCGCCAGCAGGAGCTGGCGCAGCGTCAAAGCATGCTGCTTGATGGCCGCGACATCGGAACCCGCGTGCTCCCCAACGCCACCCTGAAAATCTATCTGACTGCCTCGGCCGAGGTGCGGGCGCGCCGTCGGTTTGAGGAACTGAAGGCCAAGGGGGACCCCTCCACCTACGAGCAGGTGCTCGCGGATGTGCGAAGCCGCGATGAGCGTGACACCACGCGTGAAACCGACCCCCTCCGGCCCGCGGAGGATGCGCAGGTGCTCGACAGCTCGGACATGACGCGCGAGCAGGTGGTGGAAGACGTGCTGCGGCGCGTGGCGATCCGGCAGGGGCATGCCCTGCACGCCGAGGAACACCTCACCCCCATGTATAGAGCGGCGCGGGGGGTGGCGGCTTTTCTGCTGACCTGCCTGTCGCCTGTAACCTATCACCATTTGGAACGCGCCCAGCTGGATGCTCCCTATATTCTCATTTCCAACCACAACTCGCTGATGGACCCTCTGCTTGTGGCCTGGAAGTGCTATCGGTACCAGATCCGCTTTTTGGGGAAAAAGGAGCTGGTGAAAAACCCTCTCTTGCGCTGGCTGTTCCACAAGCTGCTGATGATCGATGTGGACCGTCACAATATGGATATGGCGGCGTTGCGTGCCTGCCTGAAAACGCTGCGCGAAGGTCATCCGCTGGGCGTGTTTCCGGAGGGCACCCGTCACAAGGAAGGCGTGATGGAGCACATGGAAAGCGGAATTGCCATGATCGCCCTGCGCAGCGGCGCCAGGCTTCTCCCCGCGTACATCGCAGGCAAGCCGGGGCTGTTCAGGCGCACGCATGTCTATTATGGGGAGCCGTTTAGCGTCAAGGATATTGCCGCGCGCGGTATCAACCGGGAGGCGTGCCAGGAGGTTCTGGAGCGCATTCAGGACGTTTATCTGGCACTCGAACAGGAAGATGCGGCCGTGAAGATGTAAATAAGTTGAAATTTTTCTATGGATATTGCCCAGCGGCAGACAGCATACCTGTTTTTCTTTTGCACCGCCAAAAGGAAAATGATGGCTGAAAGCCAATGGCTGCAAGACTTTTTGCACTGTGAGCGATTTCCTTCTCAAGCCGCCGGGGCGAAAGAATTGTCAATTATTAATTCTTTATAAAAAGAAGGATAATTCACGCCGGACGGCGAATAGCCATCATGATATGCTTAGGAGGACGGTTTTATGCCGGTTTCGGTGGCACGCCACGCGGGCTTCTGCATGGGAGTCAAACGTGCGGTGGATGGGGCGGTCAAGGCTGCGCAGGAAGGAAAGCCCATCGTTTCCTTCGGCGAGCTGGCCCACAACCCGGAAGTCATCCGGCGGCTGAACGCCATGGGCATATCGGTCATCCACGAAGTGGAACAGGCGCGCGGCAAAGTGGTGCTTATCCGTAGCCATGGCGTGGCTCCGGAAATCACCGAAGCCCTTCGTCGCGTGGCGGACGAGGTGATTGATCTCACTTGTCCGTTTGTCGCCCGCCTGCATGACGTGGTGGCGCGCTACAGCTCCGGCGGTCTGCCGGTGATTCTGGTGGGGCAGAGAGATCATCCCGAAGTGATCGGCACCATCGGATACGGGCGCGGAACGGTCTACACCGTCCACGACCCCGAAGAGGCGGCCGCGCTGCCGCAAATGGATCGCGCGCTGGCCGTTTCACAGACCACGTTTCCCCATGAGCGGTGGGAGGAAATCCTGCCTGTGCTCCATAGCCGGGTAAAAAATCTCACCGTGCAGGACACCATCTGCACTGCCACGGCCCTTCGGCAGAATGAAGCGCGCGAGCTGGCTGCGAAGGTGGACGCCATGCTGGTGGTGGGCGGCCTGGGCAGCGCCAATACCCGCAAGCTGTACGAAACGTGCAAGCGCATTTGCGGGCGTACCCTTTTGGTAGAGCGTGCGGCGGATATACCGCCGGGCTTTGCGAATATCCATTCGGAATCCATTGGAATTACCGCCGGCGCGAGCACGCCGGATTGGTCACTTAAGGAGGTTGTCACACGCATGACTGACAAGGAACAATTGGACCGGCAGGTTTCCACCGAGGAGGCGGAAAAGGACAGCTTTATGGCTGATGTGGAAGCGACTCTGGTCAAGATCAGGCCCGGGCAAACCGTGAAGGGCACCGTGGTGCAGATCACCGACGACGAAGTCTGTGTCAACATCGGTTTCAAGAGCGACGGGCTGATCAAGCGCGAAGACCTGGTGACGGAGGATGTCAAACTGGGCGACGAAATCGAAGTGGAGGTCGTCAAGGTAAACGACGGCGAAGGCAACGTTTTGCTGTCGCAGCGCAACATCTTGAACCGCAAGGCCTTCGCGGAGCTTGTCCAAAAGTACGAAAACAACGAGTATGTCGAGGGTGTGGGCAAGGAAGTCGTCAAGGGCGGCCTGATCTGCACGGTCAACGGCATTCGTGCGTTCGTGCCTGCGTCGCAGCTCTCCAACCGCTACGTCGAGAAAATCGGCGACTTCGTGGGCCAGACCCTCAAGCTCAAAATCATTGAGATGGACGAGCAGAAGCGCCGTATTGTGGCCAGCCGCCGCGCCGTGGTGCGCGAGGAAGCGGCCGCAAAGAAGGCTGAAGCCTGGGCCCGCCTGAAGGAGGGCGAGGTCGTGCACGGCATCGTGCGCCGTCTGACCGACTTCGGTGCGTTTGTGGATCTGGGCGGCGTGGATGGCCTGATTCATGTGACCGACCTGAGCTGGGCTCATGTCAAGCATCCTTCCGAGATTGTTTCTCCCGATCAGGAAGTGGATGTCAAGATTCTCAGCCTGGACCCGGAGCGCGAGCGGATCCAGCTTGGCCTGAAGCAGCTTCAACCCAAGCCCTGGGATATGGCTCCTGAAAAGTATCCGGCCGGCGCTGTGGTCACGGGCAAGGTGGTCCGCATCACCACGTTCGGTGCTTTCGTGGAGCTTGAGCCGGGCATTGACGGCCTGGTGCACATCAGCCAGTGCGCTCCTACCCGCATCAACAAGGTGGAGGATGCGGTCAACGTGGGCGATGTAGTCAATGTGAAGGTGCTGAGCATCGATCCCGAAGCCAAGCGCATCAGCCTGAGCATCCGTGCGCTGATGGAGCCCGAACCCGCCCCCGTGGAGGAAGCGCCCCAGCCTGCTTACGAGGATGACGGCGCAGAGGCTGTGCCCGTGGACATCGAGGCCGTGGGCAAGGCGCTGGAAGCCGAGGCCGCTCAGAACGAAACCAACGAATAATAATCGGACACGTTTCCCCGCATGCTGCGGCATGCGGGGATTTTCTATGCGCAAAGTAGTCGGCCTTTTTAGGAAAAAGATTGCAAATCGTTGCGGCCTGTGATATAATACGATAAACTGATGGTCAATCAGGTCTATCTAAGCTGTCCAAATCCGCCTGAGTGAAAAGAGGTTCTTGTGCGCTACGCGATGCTTTTGAAGCCGCATCCTAATGTTCGTTATCGCCAATCCCTGCAAAAGCTGGCATTGATCGAACTGGAATGCATCCTTGATGCTTGGCATGTAACCTGTGACCGGCCAAGGATAGCGTATCTGGCGAACGAGCCTTTTTTAGTGTTTGAAGCGCAGGAGCTGAACGAGGTGGCATGGACGGCGATTTCAAGACATTCGGCCATCTGTTTGGCTGCCCAGCTCCAGGACGACGGCGCTTTACAGCCCGTTGCACGCGCATGCTCCGGCTGGCTGCCGGAGGATCTGCCCCATGTGCTCAAATACAAAGGCAAAACCAATGCGGACTTCACCTACCTGATGCTGCACTGCGCCAGGGCTGCGTCTGCTTTTGCACATGAGCCGGGACCTTTGCGCATACTGGACCCCATGTGTGGAAAGGGCACGACGCTGATGTGCGCTCTGTGTGAGAACTGTGATGCAGTCGGTGTCGATACCGATGCAAAGGCTATCCGGGAGGCGGAAAGCTATCTGGAGCGATCGCTGAAGCTGCATCGGATCAAGCATCGGCGTGCGTCGGGTGCGCTGACGCTGCCGGATGGCAAAAGTGCCAGATGGAGTGAATACGCCCTTGCGCCGGACGCGCAAATCATGCGCACAAGCCCGCTTTCCGTTCGGATGATCCATGGGGATGCGGGCGGACTGGATGCGTTGATTCGCCCACAAAGCTGCCATTTGGCGGTGTGCGACCTGCCCTATGGCGTACAGCACGCACCCCGGGAGAACGGCGCGATGTCCTCCCTGGCACGGCTTGTTGAGCGCGTCTTGCCCGGATGCGTCCGAGCGCTCAAGCCCGGAGGCGTGGTGGCGTTTGCCTTTAATCTCAACACACTGCGCCGTGCGGAGGTTGCCACGCATATGGAGAGGGCAGGGCTGGAGGTCATGAGCGAGCCGCCGTATGATGATTTTTCCCACTGGGTGGAACAAGCGGTGGAACGTGATGTGGTGATTGCGCGCAAAGCGTGACCCCGGCAGCCTGCCGGAGTAGACCAGGTTTCCGTTAACTGTTTAAGGAGGGTTCATATTGCAGAACGCACAGCTGCAAGCGATGACGGTTGTTCAGCTGCGAAAGCTTGCGAAGGAAAATGGCGTGAAATTGAGCGCTGGAATTGATAAATCCGGAATCGTTGCGCGCCTGTCGGAGGCGCTACCCGACGAGCCGGCTGTTCAGCCGTCTCCGCCGGAACAGGCCCAAGCGCTGCATGAGCCGGATCCGGAGCCCGAACCTGCCCCGGAAGCGCCGAAAGAGGACGCAAGCCCTGCCCAGACGCAGGAGAAGCTGCAAGAAGCACCTCTTTCGGCGGATGTAACCGCGGTGTCCCCCGGAAGTTCGGGCTTTCGTCCCTGGAACAACCCGCAGGAGCAGGGCGGCTTCCGTCCGGTTTACCGGCAGGCATGGCAAGCGCGCAGCACGTCGCGTGATACCGCGCAGACGCCCGCTTGGCAGCAGCGTGCTGCGGGTACGGTCAACCGCTTTGGCCCTCCTGCCCGCACATCCCCCGCGAGGCAGGCAGAACCCCAGGAGCCGCACCGGCAGACAGGGGAATATACCGCACGTCCGGCTCCCCAGGAAAACGTGCCCAAGCTGGATGGATACCGCCTGGGATATCGTGCGGCTCCGCAGCGTACATCCTATCAGAACCGCGGAGAATATGCTGCGCGTGATCAGGGATACAATGGTTATCAGCAGCGTGGTGGGTACCAGCAAAGCGGGTACCGGTCCTCTGGCAGCAGCTATGGATATCAGCAGCAGCGCGGCTATCAGCCTCCTTCCTCGGAGGTCCACTACAACGACGCACTGTACCGCATGCCGCGCGACCCGCAATTTGCAGCCCAGGCTGAGGAAGGCCAGATTCCCGATCTGTTGAAAGTGCAGGAAAGCGAACCGGCCAGCGGCATTCTGGAGATTCTGCCGGATGGATATGGCTTTTTGCGTGGGCATACGCTATTGCCCGGCAAAAAGGATATCTACGTTTCCATGGCGCAGATTCGCCGCTTCGGGCTGCGCACGGGTGATCTGGTCGAGGGCACGGCGCGCTCTCAGCGTGACAGCGATAAATTTGCCGCCTTGCTCACCGTGGACCGCCTCAACGGCCATGAGCCCGAAGAAAACCCGGACCGTTTATCCTTTGACCAGCTGGTGCCGGTCTATCCCAACCGGCGCATTGTGCTGGAAAGTGAGCAGGATCACGAGGATATGGCCATTCGGCTCGTGGACCTGATTGCTCCCATTGGATTTGGACAGCGCGCGATGATCGTCGCGCCGCCGGACAGCGGACGGCTGCTGATGCTTAGGGACATCTGTCGTGCCATCAAGCGCAACGATGCCGACGCGGAAGTGCTGATGCTGCTGATTGACATTGCTCCGGAAGAAGTGACGGAAATCCGCGAATCGGTGGATGCGGAAGTATTCGCCTCCACCTTCGCCGATGCGCCCGATACGCAGACCCGCGTGAGCGAAACGATGCTGGAACGCGCCGAGCGGCTGGTGGAGGATGGACGGAATGTGGTGATTCTTCTGGACAGCCTTACCAAGCTGACGCGTGCCTATCAGGCGGCGTTGGTGCAGGGAGGGCGTCCAATGACCAACACTGTCACCCCTGCGGCACTGGTTCGTCCAAAGCGCTTTTTCGGCGCGGCACGCAATACCCGCGACGCCGGAAGCCTGACCGTAATCGCTACCATCGCGGTGGAAACCGGCTCGCGCGTGGATGATATCATCTTTGAGGAATTCAAGGGAACGGCGAACATGGAGCTGTTCCTGTGCCGTCATCAGGCGAGCGATCCGGTCTATCCCATGATTGACTTGCAACTCAGCGGCACCAAAAAGGATGATATGCTGCTGAGCGACGAGCAGAAGGAAGGCCTGCGCGCGATTCGTAAGGTGCTGGCCTCCACCACCAATGGGGAAGCCGTGGTACAGTTGATTGACATGATGCAGAAAACACACTGCAACGCAGACCTGCTCAATCGTCTGCAGGATTGGATTGCCCTGTGGGAAAAGAGCGGCTTTCTGAAGCATTGAACAGGCCCCGTTTTCCTGTGGCCCCGCCAGACTGTTTTGGCGGGGTGTTATTTTTACATTCCCAATGTGGGTGTTGTAGGTTTGTCAAACATATTGGACAGGGAAGGAGGAGAGAACCTCTCTGGGAG
>ERZ826764.1649-NODE-1649-length-25065-cov-3.521152_pt1 | contig 25065 bp, 20 predicted proteins | sample MGYA00519870_ERZ826764 | MGnify/ENA primary metagenome ERZ826764 (study PRJEB31778, sample SAMEA3449239) | human gut metagenome | biome: human gut; feature: human-associated habitat; material: faeces | place: United Kingdom | collected 2010/2012 ...
TGCCAGGCCTGCCTCATCGGCCTATCCGAACGGGTCTCTGCGCTGTAAGGTTCCTTACAGGACACGCTTTCGCTCGGATAATCACGCAGCGGTACTAAGGCTGTAAAGGACACAGCCTAAGGACCGGCGTGCTTATAACGGTCCTTACAGGAATCCTTACAGCGCAGAGACCCGTTCGGATAGGCCGATGAGGCAGGCCTGGCACGCGGCATGGAGAAGACGGCCGGCGCGGAAGGAAGGTGATCTGTCCTCAGCATATATAAAAGAAAGGAAAGGATGTATATGAAAATCTCTTTCAGAGAACGCCGTAGCAGCAAATATCAGAACCGGATATTCGTCCTTTTATTGCTGATGGCGGCGGTACCATTGCTGATAGCGGGGGCGATATCCTATAAGATATATATGGATGAGGTGACGAAGCAGACGGATCTGTCCATGGAAGCAATAGAAACCCAGATTTATAATGATGTGGAGGTAGTCCTTTCCTCTATTCGTCAGTATTATCTGGAAAATTCCTCATCAGATGAAATAGGGTGGCTGATTCAGACGGACAGCATCCCCTACAGGGAATACAGCAATCTGTTCGATGCGCAGAAGCTTTTGAAGGGGCCCACGTATATTGATGATTATGTGGGGAAATATGCTTTTATTAATCTGGAAAAAGGGTGGATACTTACCAATAACGGTATGTACCGCCTGGATTCGGTAAGAAATAAAACCCAGATGGAGGAATTCCTGGATGAGATCCGGGATAATTATTCAAGCCTGTTCTGGAGCAATAACATCGAGAAGCCGTCTCCTTACAGCAATGGGGTTTATCAGAGCAATACTCTGGACTTATCAGGATTTTTCCTGGTGATGAAGCTGCCGGGAAGTATCCAGCGTATGGATCAGGCGGTGCTTGTGGGGCTGAATCTGACAAAGCTGCAGCAGCAGCTGGATAAAAATCTGGCTGGATATGAGTTATGTGTGCTCAATTATGACGGGACGCCTCTTTTTGCTTCGGATGAAGGCCTGCAGGCTTATTGTTCCGCTAACCTGGAACAGCTGCAGAACGGAAACGATATCCGGAGTATACAGCTGGATAAAAATGTGGATTACCGTATCCGGGTGAGGGAGGCCTCACCGAACGGCCTGATTTATGTCCTGGGCTATGATTTGGGAAATGTGAGGGAAGGGGCAGGAAGGATATTATCGGTGTCCCTCATCATAACCGGAATACTGGTGGTGCTTTTTCTTATCAGCCGGATCTTCACGGCTATTTTATACAGGCCTGTAAAGAACCTGAAGGATTATGTCTCCCAGGTGACGGGGAGCGGAGAGCAGGAGCAGGATGAATTCACGGCGATCCGGGAAAACGTGGTTCATCTGGTGGATACCAGGGAAAGCCTGCAGCTGATGGTCCGGCAGCAGGAAAAAATGCTTGTGGAGCAGTTTATGCTGCGGGCGATCCGGGGAGGCCTGACGCCGGAAGCGATGAACAGCCTGCAGGAACAGTTCCGTCTTCCGAAAGCGAAAGGATACCGCCTGCTGACCGTTATGTGTATGCTGGAGGGCGAAACAAATGAGGAAAGCGAGCTGGAAACAGAGGCTTTGAGCATGACGGCGGCCAGGAAAATACCGGAAAGGATAAGTGAACTGCTGATATGTTCTCCTTTCAGTATGAACGGGCAGATATTTCTGGTTATCGGGGCGGATACCGACGAGGAGCTTCAGGAGCGGACGAAGGAGATACATAGCAGCCTGACTGCTTTTTTTGAAAAGGAATTTGGCTGTTCTGTTATTTCCGGGGTCAGCCAGCCCTTCCCGAGGCTGAAATATCTGAGGACTGCTTATAACGAATGTATGGAGACCTTGAGAAATACGGGAAGGCTGCATGCGGCACACAGCGATATCACCTTTTATGAAGATATCACCCGGAATGACGGTATTATAGGCGGATATGATTTTGTGATTGAAAATTCCATGATGAAAGCGGTTAATGACGGAAATGGGGAAGAAGCCGCCCAGCTGGTGGATAAATTTGTAAACAGCCTGTATAACAGGGAAATCGCCAGCCATGACAGAAGCTTTTTCCTCCACAGGCTGGTGGTATCCGTGCTGTCGGTGCTGTCTGATGCGGGGCTTTCGGCCAATCAGATATTTAAGGAGCGTTCGGAGGATGTTTTTTCCAAGCTGAATGACTTTTTTGAACGGGATAAGTTAAAGTCTTATCTGAACCGGTGTATCATACAGCCGGCCGTGGAAGCGCTCAGGCAGTACCGTTATAATGCTTCGTCGGATATCCTGCGCAGTATTATGGAAATAGTGAGGGAGAAAAGGGGAGATATCACGCTTACGGAATGTGCGGAGCGGCTGAATTATCATCCAAGCTATATTTGGAAGGTACTGAAGGCTGAACGGAATATGACCTTTACGGATTTAGTCAATCTGGAAAAGCTGGATGCGGCGAAGGAGCTGCTGCTCAATTCCGATTGTTCCATTTCAGAAATCGCGGAGCAGCTTAACTATGCGAACACGCAGAATTTCATCCGGTTTTTCAGCAAGTATGAAAATACCACGCCCGGCCGTTACCGGAAGGAGCATAAGAAGGAGGACAGCGCCTCCGAAAGTGATAATAAGCAGGATCCGGAATAATCATTTTCTGTCTGACGGGCGGAAAGAAATGGATTATTTCGGAAAAAACCGCGTAAAGATAATGATTATTGACAGGATAAGGAGCACGGAATATCCCGGAAAAAGGGAGTTCCGGCTCTTTTTTTGTGCTCCGGGAAAAGGGAAGATATTCCTCATTGAAAACGCTTACATTTTGTTTTATGATTGCAGCAGCAGGCAGAGGCAAGCAAAAAAACGTATGGAAGCATTTCTTTGCAGCGCTGCCGAAATAAGAAAAAGGAGGACTTTTCGTGAGCGGACTAAGAGGTAAGACAGCCGTTCCCGCCGTCAGGAATAAGAAAGAATCTTTATGGCATTTTGTGATGGCGCATAAGTGGCTGTACATTTTATTGATACCAGGCGTGCTTTATATGCTGATATTTAATTATCTTCCGATGTTTGGTATTGTGATTGCATTTCAGGATTTCAGGCCCTTCAGTGCGGACAGCGCCATCGGTGCTTATCTGTCGAGTGAATGGGTGGGACTGGCGAACTTCAGGAAATTTTTTACAGGCTATGATTTCTTTATGCTTCTGAAAAATACGCTTTCCATTTCCATACTGAGTCTGCTGTTCTTTTTCCCCGCACCTATCCTGCTGGCGCTTCTTTTGAATGAAATCAGGAGCCAGGGCTACAAGCGGGCGACACAGACACTGGTATACATTCCCCACTTTATATCGCTGGTTATTGTGGCAACACTGACTCAGCAGCTGTTCAGCACTACGGACGGTATTATCTATAAGATAATGGAAAATATTATGGGACGGGGAAATGCACCGGACATCCTTGCGACGCCCAGGTATTTTTACGGACTTATCGTAGGGCAGAATGTGTGGAAGGAAACGGGATATGGTACCATCATTTTCCTGGCGGCGCTGGCCGGAGTGGATATGGAGCTGTATGAGGCGGCAAGGATTGACGGCGCCGGACGCTGGAGGCTGATGTGGCATATCACGCTGCCGGCCATACGGGGAACCATTGTCATCATGCTGATACTGAAGGTCGGTTCCATATTAAATACGGGTTATGAACAGATTTTCCTGATGCAGAACGATTTGAACTATACGGCGTCGGAGGTATTTGACACCTATATTTACAACAAGGGAATTAAGCTTGCCCAGTATTCCATGGCGACGGCCGCAGGTGTATTCAAATCCGTGGTAAGCCTGATTATGGTGCTGGCGGCTAATAAAATCGCTAAAATGTGCGGTGAATCCGGATTTTATTAAGAGGAGGTTAACATGTCTAAGGTGCGTGAAGGTTCCAAGATAAAGAGAAGTCCTGGTGATCAGGCCGTACAGGTTTTGATTTACATATTCGTGGGCGTGTGCGCGGTGGTCACGGTTCTGCCTTTCCTTTATGTACTGGCCGGTTCCTTTGCTACGGAGAGGGAACTGACGGAAAGGGCTTTTTTCATTATTCCCACAGAGTTTTCGCTGAATGCCTATAAATATATAATCCGGACAGGCGATGTATTTAAGGGGCTGAAAAATTCAGTTATTGTTACGGTGATCGGTACGGCGATCAATATGCTGTTTACCACAACCCTGGCCTATCCCCTTTCCCGGTCTTATCTGAGGGGGCGTAACTTTTTCATCAATATGGTTATCATTACCATGCTTTTTTCCGGGGGTATGGTTCCCAGCTATCTGGTGGTAAGCAGCCTGAAGCTGACCAATACCTACTGGTCCCTGTGGCTGCCCGGTGCGATAAGCGCCTTTAATATGATAATCATAAAAAATTATTTCCAGGGCATTCCCAAAGAACTGGAAGAGGCGGCCAGGGTGGACGGCTGCTCGGATTTGGGGATTTTCCTGAAAATCATTCTGCCTTTGTCCAAACCCACGATAGCCTCTGTGTCTCTGTTCTACGCGGTAGGACACTGGAATTCCTATTTCAGCGCCATGCTGTATATCAGTGACAGAAGCAAGGAAGTGGTTCAGATTGCGCTGCGAAGAATCATTTTCCTCGCAGGGGGCATCAACACGGACGGAACCCCCATTGACTGGGGTGCTATGGGACAGCCGCCGGAAAAAGCGGTGAAAATGGCCACTACGGTGGTGGCTACCGTCCCCATACTGATCATTTATCCGTTTGTCCAGAAGTATTTTACCCAAGGTGTTATGGTCGGCGCTGTAAAGGGCTGATTTGACATAAACCATCTAATGTATTTCATAGGCTCTCGGAATCTTGAGCCTGCCGACCAGAGTTCATCGGTCGGATGAACATTGAAAAGAAAATATTATCCAGAACGGAACAAACGGAACAAAATTTGAGAAAAAAGGCGCAGTTTACTAGACCTTGCGCTGGGCATGGTTTATAATGGTATTGCTTATTCAGTTAAGCGGTTTGCTCAAAGAACATCTTTTAGTTGTGGAGTCTTTGGCAAAGTCCACGCATCAAGATGCTGACACATCATGATGACAAACAGGCGGCAGTACCACATCTTAGATGAACGGTATCTGCCGTCTTCTAATTTATAATCTACTTTTTCTCGTTTGTTACACCGTTCCGCAGAAGTCCTTGCGTTAAATTCCTGTTTCCACTCTCTGCTGCCGCGGGGAGGGTCATTGAAAAGCCTTGGGTTATCTTTTATGACAAGGTGTACCGTCCTGCCGTATTTTGCATTGGAGCAGGGATTTTCACAGGTGCAGGTAATGTTTCCGCCGGCAAAGCTGATCTTAGGGCACTTGTATTTCGTCCGTCCTTTCGCGGATTCTGTCCCATCCCTGCGCATAACGTGGCCTTCCCTACAGATCGGGACCCCTTCGTTGTTGATTGTAAAATCATTCTTGTAAACAGGCGGGCGACCCCGATCAGCGTTCAGATCAATGAATGGGGTGATCCCATGGTCACGGCAGTACTCATAGTAAGGCATGGCATCATGGGCCGAGTCTAAAAGCAGTTTCGTAACGTTGGCTTGCGGCAGGAACTGCTGCATGGAGAACCAGTTATAAAGGAAACCAATGGAATCATGCCTGGATGCAGGGCCAAGGAAAGGGAAAACAGGCAGGTCGTTTTCCGAATCAGAGGCGGCCATCATATACAGATCATAGCCGAAATAGTAACATTCCCGGTGGGAATCCCATCCGATGTTACAGTCAGGCTGGCTATAAAAACGGTCACACTGGCAGTCCCGGAAGCCTTTTTCCAAACAGTCGCAGGTACGCTTTTTGCGTTCCCGTGCGGCAGTATAGACAGGGGTGCCATCCCCGGCCAGGGAAAGATCAAGAAGATAGACGAGGCCGGCTTGTACGGAGCGGTCAAGGAAAAGTCCTTTAAAAATGCCGTAAAGCATTTGGCAGGGAGCCATATCCGTTGGAGGAAGGAGGTCAAACTGTTCAAACAGGTCTTTAACAGTGGCTTTTTCCACAGAAGGGGCTTTTTCCCCTTTTTTGTCCGGTTTTTTAGGCTTTTCCTTTTGAGGATGGATCGGATCAGAGAGGTTATTGTTATCCGAAAGCCAGAGCCGGTTATGGAAATCATAAAAAGTTCCAGTACCAGGGGTATCGCCGACAACGAAGCCAGAAAGGATGGCATGGAGATGGTTCTCTTTGAGGTCAGCGGCCCATTTGGTATAGGAAGTGATCTTAAATTCCACGGAAAGCAGGATGGAGCGCAGCATATCGGAGGGAAGCCTTGGAGCAGGGCCGAAGTCAGAATAGCGATCCGTCATGATGGTATCGAGTTCGGAGAGATCCAGGTTCCAGAATTTCTCCATGATCGCCCATGTGGAAGGAGGGAGTGAGGAAGCAGCATCTGGATAGTATTTACGAAGCAGAGCCAGGACACGTTCCTGGTAGGCGGCATGTCCGCCAGGATTATAAGGTTTCAATAAATCGCCCCCAATCAAAAAGTCTGCTCCGGCAGGGCCGGAACGAATTACCTTGTTAATCAAGGGGCGCGGAGCGCCGCACTTTTGAGACAGTTTGTCAATAGTTTTTTTGAAAAAAGTGGGGGAATTTATAAAAATGGAGTCTTAGGATCCGCATAAAATAAGGCTTAGAGATTCCGAGAGTCTATTTTCATATAAGGGAGGAAAAAAAATGAAGCGTAAAAAAATGATGTCTTTACTGCTGTCAGCCGTTGCCGCTGTCAGTATGATCGCCGGCTGCGGAAATCAGGCTGCAGGGACCAGCGGGGAAGGAAACGCGCCGACGAGTGAGAGCCGGGAGGCGGGGACGGATGCCGCTGCAGCCGAAGAAACGGGCGAAAGACCGACTATCAGCATCATGTGTATCGATATCTATGGCTCGGCGATGGGAAATGTGGGCTCAGAAGACGTGCTGAAGGCGGCCGAGGACTATACGGGCGTCAATGTGGATTTCAACTGGGTAGCCAACGATTCTTATAACGATATATTGGGCGTGACCCTGATGGATAAGGCGAATATGCCCATGGTAATTACCTACGGCAGCGACCTGCAGGCAAATCTTGTCCAGGCAGCAAAGGACGGGGCGTTCTGGGATTTGAATGATTTTGTGTGGGATAAAGAAAAATACCCCAATCTTTCCCAGATGAATGAAAATGTTATCAAAGGGTTTACCGTGGACGGCCAGCTGGTAGGAATTTACCGTTCCAGGCCCATCGGACGTAATGGCCTTGGCTACCGGGCAGACTGGGCGGAAAAGCTCGGGCTGGATGAGCCCAAGACAATCGAAGACGTATACAATATGATGTATCAGTTCACCTATGGGGATCCGGACGGAAACGGCAAAGATGATACCTACGGCCTGTGCCTTTGCAAATATACAGGTCCGCTGGATATCATACAGGCCTGGTTCGGCGCCGGAAACCAGTGGAAGGAAGTGGACGGAAAGCTGATTCCCATCCATCAGACAGAGGAATATATGGAGGCCCTGAGATGGATGAAAAAGATGTATGACGACGGACTGGTATACCGGGATTGGGCAACAAGAGAAACCAATACCTGGACGGACGGCGTAAAGAACGGGGAATGCGGTATGTTCCTGGACGTTCTGGATAATTCCCGCAGAATCTGGGATTACCTCGTAACGGAAAATATCCCTTCCGCAACAGGAGAAGGCGTTGCCAGCATGAAGCTTATCGGCGGCATTGCTGCGGAAGAAGGAGGAGAACCTCATACTCTGGCAACCTCCGGCGCCAGTGGCTGTCTGCTTATCACAAAAGCAGGGGCCAAGACGGAGCAGGATGTGGAAAACTGTCTTACCTATCTGGATAAGATGTGCGATAATGAAATGAGGATACTTGCTGATTACGGCCTGGAAGGAAGAGATTACGAGCTTGATGAAGAAGGATATATTGTGGATTTGCTGGTAGATAAAGAAATCCAGGAGAAGCCTCAGATAGGCCTGAACCAGTCCGTGCCTTATGTGCCGGAGGTTCTTCCCAATGCGACGACAGTTAAGAAGAGCGACAGGCTTGTGGAAGAGGAAGCTATTAAAGAGGCCAATGCGGATATCGCCGTATTTAACCCGGCTATCGGTTATCTGGTGAGCTCCAAGGTGAATGCTGAGGTGGGAACCGATCTGAAGGATATCCTGGACAGGGCGAGAACACAGTACATCTGCGGCCAGATTGATGAAAAGGGCCTGCAGGATCAGTTTAAGGTATGGGAACAGAGGGGCGGCGCCGATTTGATTGCGGAAGTGAACGAAATGTATCAGGCGGATACGTCCAAATAAAAGAATCAGCTATGCAGATAAGAGGCTGCGAAGGTACGAATGGCCTTCGCAGCCTCTTTTGAAAGGAGTGCAGGATGCGTATAACATGGGAACAGGTGACGGACAGCAGCATCGGTATTTCCTGGGAGCCGGTACAAAAAGCTGACTGTTACCGCGTATATTGGGCGGACAGTGCGGGCAGTACCGTACGGTACCGCCTCATGGCGGAGACGAAAGCCTGCCGTTATACCCTGGAAAAGGCCACGCATGTCCCCCATTATCTCCGGGTGGCGGCGGTGAGGAACGGAGAAGAAACGGAGTGCAGTGATACCCTGCGGACGCCGGTGAAAAAGGTGTTCCGGGAACAGCTGGAACGGCTGAACAGAGGGCTTGTGGCCGTGAAGACGGGAAACGGAATTTTCCTGAGCTGGCGGCTGTTTTTGGAGGAAGTGAGCGGATATTCCGACACAGGCATGACCGGGACGGATTTCGTGGTATACCGGAACGGAGAACGGATCGGGACGGTGATGGAGAGCACGAATTATCTGGATGCCCGGGGAACGGAAAAAGACAGGTATGCAGTGGCTCCCATAAAGGACGGCAGGGAAGGGGAGCCGTGCGGCGAGGTGAAGGTCTGGGAAAAGGAGTACCTGGATATCCCCCTTCATAAACCTGAGGGAGGCGTGACGCCCGCAGGAGAGGCTTATGAATATCATGCCAACGATATGAGCATCGGGGATGTGGACGGAGACGGCGAATATGAATACATCGTAAAATGGGATCCTTCCAATTCCCACGATGTTTCCATTAAGGGATATACGGGAAAATGCTATCTGGACTGTATGAAGCTGGACGGCACTCTTTTGTGGCGTCTGGATATGGGGGTGAATATCCGGGCGGGAGCCCATTATACCCAGTTTATGGTCTATGATTTCAACGGTGACGGGAAAGCGGAAATGGCGGTAAAAACAGCGCCCGGAACCAAAATGATCCGGTACGGGGCGGACGGAACGGCAAAAGAGGAACGGTATATCACGCTCCTGCCCGAGGATATTGCGGCGGGAGTGGGGCATGAGGATAACTATGTCTGTTCGGCAGAAGATTACAGGCGGCATATGGCGGAGGTATTTATGCATTGGCAGGATTGTCCGCAGGTGAAATCAGGACAGTGGCCGGAAACATTGGAGGAATGCTTTAAAATGGAGGGGATTGCTCCCCCGAGGAGCTGTTCCTATCCGCTGAAGGAACAGGATGCCCTGGATCTTGCCGATTATTTCATCCATGTATATGCGCCGGCGAGGAGTGAAAAAAATGAACTGGATAAATTCGAAGGCTTTATTTATGAAGGGCCGGAATATCTGACCATGTTCGCCGGCGACGGAAGGGAGCTGCAGACGGTACGTTTCCCGGTGGGCCGTGAGGATGACGGGCTTCTCTGGGGGGATTATGCCCTGCCGCGTATAGAGCCCTGCAACCGGGTGGATCGTTTCCTTTCCGGTGTGGCTTATCTGGACGGGGAACGTCCCTATCTGATTATGGCAAGAGGCTACTATACCAGAACGACGGTGACCGCTTATGATTTCTTTGATAATTGTTTCCGGGAGAAATTCCGGGTTGACAGCGGGCATGTGCCTATGGCTAATCCGTTTAGGGCGGAAGGGATACATGAGGTGGAAGGGCCGGATCCGGTATATGGCGCTCTTGCCGGACAGGGCAACCACAGCCTTGCCGCTGCGGATGTGGACGGCGACGGCTGTATGGAAATCATATACGGCGCCGCGGTAATTGATCATGACGGTTCCCTGCTTTACAGCAGCTATGACTACAGGCCGGACGGCGTGCGTGCCAAGCTCGGACATGGAGACGCCATGCATGTGGCTAAGATCGATCCGGATCGTCCGGGGTACCAGATTTTCAATGTGTTCGAAGGAGGGGAAGCGGTTCCCTATGGATTTGCCCTGCGCGATGCACAGACCGGGGAGGTTCTGTTCGGTGAGTATGCCGCGGAGGATTTGGGAAGATGCATGATCGGCAAAATCGACCCCGGCACAAGAGGGTTTCAGGTATGGGTAAATGAGGTGTTTGACTGCAGGGGACGGAAGCTGGAGGTGCCTGTGCCGGGAACGAATCAGAGTATCCGCTGGGCGGGGGACATGAGCACGCAGATCATAGACAGGGCGCAGTATATCGGTACGGTTCAGACGGGAGTCATCAATGATAATACCCACGGTACGATGCTTGTGCCGGAGGATACCATGACCAACAACGGGACAAAAGGGAATCCCTGCCTGGTAGCGGATATTTTCGGGGATTTCAGGGAAGAACTCCTTCTGCGTAAAAAGGATGACAGTGCCATTCGTATTTATACGAATACGGAGCTTACGGGGCATAAGCTTTTTACATTGATGCATGATTCCATGTACCGCTGCGGTGTGGCCTGGCAGAACAATTGTTATAACCAGCCCTGCTATACCAAATTTTATTATGGAAATGACTGCGATTTCAGGGATGTCCTTCCCTGGCTGGCGGCGGAGGACGGAGAAGAGTAATCAGACAGAAGCTTGTAAGAAGTCAGAGGCTTGTAAGCAGGCAGATGCGTGTAAGAAAACAGATGGGGATTCCGGAAAAGAAAGGGAGGCTGGTTTTATGGAAGCAAAACTGATAGGAAAATTTGACATTGCAGCGGCCGGCGGGGGAAAAGGGCTGCTGGGGGATATTGACGGAGACGGGCGGATGGAGGTAGTATTTGTACAGGCGGACAGCGGCATTGACGATCGCTATGTCCCTCATCAGATTACCTGTGTGACCGCTTACCGGCTGACCGGTGAACTGCTGTGGCAGAGAGGTGACAGCTCCGGCAGGCCCGGCAGTTTCGGCTCGGATTTTCCCGCACAGATTTATGATATTGACGGGGACGGATGCCTGGAAATCCTGTGTGTGATGGACAAAAGGTTTCTCATACTCGAAGGAGCCACAGGAAGGGTGAAGGAGGAGCATGCGCTTCCGTCAGAAGAGGCCCATGACTGTATTATCATAGCAAACCTCAGCGGGAAAGACAGGCCGGAGGACATTATCCTGAAGGATCGGTATTTCCACATGTGGGCGCTGAACAGGCAGTTTGAACTGCTTTGGACCCATGAGGGGAACCTGGGACACTTCCCCTGGTGCAGTGATGTGAACGGGGACGGCTATGACGAGGTGATGGCTGGCTACGATCTGCTGGATCATAATGGACAGGTGCTTTGGTCCTGCCGGGATCTGGAGGATCATGCGGACTGCCTCTGGGTGGGGGATGTGAATGGAGACGGAAAACCGGAAATCGCCGTGGGAGGCAGTGTGACCTGCCTGTACAGCGCGGAAGGAGAAGAGCTTTGGCGTTATGACGGATCCGTGGAATCCCAGCATATTGCTCTGGGGAAATTCCTGCCCGGGCGGCCGGGGCTGCAGGTGGCGGGGCTTGACCGGATACGCAGGGGAGACGGCTACAAAGGGCAGTGGGACGGAAAGGACGGCATGTTTATGCTGGACTGTGAAGGGAAGGAGCTTTGGAAGGAAGACAGGCAGACCAAGGGCTGGCTGACGATTGTGGACGGACTTTACAACTGGAACGGCGAAGGGAAGGATTATATTCTTGCCTACCGGCGCGGGGGCGGCGTAAAACCGGCCTTGTATGACGGCTGGGGAAATACGGCGGTGTCCTTCCCGGAGGATGGCTATGTCCTCCATGGGGATTTGTTCGGACGGGATAAAGAGGATGTAATTATTTATTCCGAAGATACGGCCTGGGTATTCAGCGGGACGCCCGCAGACCTGGCGGAGAAGCCTTCCGGAAAGCCGGTTCCCCAGGTGAAAAGGCTTTACAGGTCAACGCTGTATCCCGGAGGGGAACGGTAAAAAAGGCACGGGCTTGAGAACAGTCCGGCTTAAGAAAGAAAAGGAGAGGGAACATGGCAGCAGGAAGAATTATCAGGAACAATTTTAAGGAATTTACGGATGAACTGACGGGTACGAAGGTTACGCGTCTCACGGAGCCGGATCATGTGAGCCATCATATGTATTTTTATAACCGGATGACTACGGCTGACGGATCCAGGCTTTTATACTGTGCGGAGCTTGAAGGAGAGAGGCAGCTGTATCTTATGGATCTGCATACCGGGGATGCCGTGCAGCTTACGGAGGGAGACGGGCTGGAAGATTACGGCGGTTTGATTTCCGCGGAGGATACCCATATTTTTTATCAGCAGAAGGATGGCATCTGGAAGCTTTGTCTGGAAACACTGGAAAAGGAATGCGTTTACCGCATACCGGAGGGCTGGAACGGAGGCAACTGGGGGATGAGCCAGGACAACCGTTTTATGGCGATTGTGGAAACCTTGAAGTCTTCCCTTCCGGAGAGGAAGAAAGGGGACAACTGGGACTTTTTCGCTTTGACCTGTAAGGCAAAGCCCCATTGCCGGATCGTATATGTGGATCTGCAGACGGGCAGCAGCCATACGGTGCTGGAGGATGACTGCTGGTTCGGGCATGCCCAGATCCGTCCGGGGGATCCGGATACCATCATGTTCTGCCATGAGGGCCCCTATGATTTGATAGATGCCAGACTGTGGCTGGTACAGAGTGACGGAAGCAATTACCGCTGCTGCAGGGAGCAGCCGTCGGATTTGATACTGACACATGAATTCTGGCTTCCCGACGGTTCGAAGCTGGCCTTTGTTTATCGGGAGACGACAGGCAGCAAGGAGGAAAACATCCGTATGATCAACCCGGATACTATGGAAGAAGAGATTTTCATGCCCTGTTCTCCTTATGCTCATTTTATCTGTGACAAGAGGAACCGTTATATGGTTGGGGATTCCCAGGGAAGCGATGTCCCCATCCATCTGCTGGAGGAAACGGACGAGGAAGAAAACGGCGAAATCAAGAACGATTTTATTTACCTTGTAGACGTGGAAAAGAGAGAAGAGAGGAAGCTGTGCTACCATGGAACCTCCTGGAGGGCGGTGCACGGAAATCCGCAGGATTCCCATCCCCACCCCTGCTTTACGGAAGATAACAGGTATGTTATATTTGTATCAGACAAAGAGGGAAAGCCCTGCATTTACAGAGTGGATTTGGAACAGTTTAATAAGTAGAAGGCCGTGCGGCAAAGAAAGCTGATATCCGGAAAGACAGAAGGGCGCCGCCGGCGGAAGGAGGCATTATGAAGGTTTGTGCAGTGACCGGCGGAGCCATGGGTATCGGTAAGGAAATCGTGAAGACCTTTGCCGGGGCGGGATACCGGGTGGTTTTTATCGACAAGGATGAGACTGCGGCGAGGAAGACGGAAGAGGAGCTGCAGGCGGAAAACCGGAATGTGAGTGCCATGGTGGGTGACATCGGGGACGAGGCGGCGGTAAAAGCTTTTGCGGATTATGTTATAAAAGAATGCGGAAGTGTAAATGCTTTGATTAATAATGCATGTATCAGCAGAAGAGGGCTGCTTTCCGGCTGCGGCGCAGAGGATTTTAATTACGTCCTGCGTGTCGGAGTGACGGCCCCCTACCTGCTCACCCTTTATCTGAAAGAGCATTTTGCAAAACAGGCAGCCATCGTGAATATTTCCTCTACAAGGGCGTTTATGTCCCAGCAGGATACAGAAAGCTATACGGCCGCCAAAGGCGGAATTACGGCGCTGACCCATGCGCTGGCGGTGAGCCTTTCCGGAAAAGTGCGGGTTAATTCCATCGCTCCGGGCTGGATTGATACCTGGGAATCCCATGGATTGCCGGAGCCGGTTTACTCAGCGCCGGACAGGGAACAGCATCCCTCCGGCAGAGTGGGGAATCCGGCCGATATTGCCCGGGCAGCCCTCTTTTTGTGCGATGAGAGGAATTCCTTTATCAACGGGGAAAATATCAATATTGACGGAGGAATGAGCCATTTGATGGTGTACCACGACGACTGCGGGTGGAGGTATGAAGGGGACAGCTCCGGAAATCCGTGAATGAGAAAGATATTCCCAAAGACCTGGTAAAATCAGAATAAAGTTTATTGGAAAATGAATTCTCTTATGATATGATAAATCTGCTGTTCCATTCTTCCTGTGAATATTGTGACACAGTTACTGCGACGCAGACGGGAGCAAAATTTTAAGAAGCGGAGAGCGGATTATGGTAAGAAGATATATCACGGATAGCAATATCCTTCGCGAAATTAATGACTTCAGACCGGGAATCTGGGTGAATATGGTGAACCCTACTCTGGAAGAATGCACTCTGGTCGCCAACGAATTTCAGGTGGATATCACAGATATCAGGGCGGCGCTGGATGACGAGGAAAGTTCCCGTGTGGATGTAAGCAATGATTATACGATGATTCTGTTTGATATCCCGTCTATTGAATACCGCCATAAAAGAGAAGCTTATACGACCCTCCCCCTGGGACTTATTTTTGCGGCAGATACATTGATAACCATATGCGCGGAGGAAACGCCGGTGCTGAAGTATTTTACAGAAAATGCGGTGAAGGAATTCAGCACCAAAAAGCAGATACGCTTCATTTATCAGATAATTCTGCGAACCTGTATGCTGTATCAGTCCTATCTGCGCATTGTGGATCGCAGGCGCAAGGAAATTGAAGAGCATATCGGCGGGGATACAGAGGATGTGGATCTCATTGATCTTCATGAGCTGGAATCTAACCTGGTATATTTCGACACTTCCCTTCGGGCCAATAAGATGGTTCTGGAAAGACTTGTCCGTTACAGTAAGATAAAAAAATATCCGGAGGATCAGGAGCTTCTGGAGGATGTGGTGGTAGAAAACCAGCAGGCTATCGAAATGACCCAGATATACCGGGACATTATCAAAGGTACCAGGGAGCTGCTCTCTTCCGTGATTGACAACCGTCTGAATACGGCGATGAAATATCTGGCTTCCATTACTATTGTAATGGCAATCCCCACGATTATTTCCGGTATTTATGGAATGAATGTGGATGAAAAATGGATGCCGCTGGCAAATACTCCTTTTGGGTTCGGCATTATTTGTATGCTTACCCTGCTGCTGTGCATTCTGGTGATTCGGATTCTGCGGAAACGGAAAATGCTTTAAAGAAATTTATAAAAACAGATAACTGCCAAATGGAGGGAGAGAGTGCCCTGCGTTTGGCAGTTTACTTTTATTTTTGGACCGCAGGCGAGGAATTGCCTGTTTAATGAAATCCAATCGTGTAATAAAGAGAAAAAGTGCGGCAGCCGTTTTAAAAGAAGGGGAATAGAACGGTTGACATATTTACAAAGAGAGGGTATGAACGTGATTAAGATTGATAAAGGAAATATTTCTCTGGCCAAAAAATTAGCTTTGGAATCTTCCTGTCCAAGTTTTACGAGTATTCTGGCTGGAATAGCGAAGGGTGATTTGTGGATTGATGACAGGGAGAATCCAACGCTCGCATTGGTATATTCCGCACCTGTAGGAGGATACCGAATTATGGGGGAAATTAAGAATAAAAACAAATTGGGGGAATTTACAAGATTTCTTGAGGAGGAACTTTTTCTTCAGCTAAAAGAAGCAAAGATAGATGAATTTGAGTTTGCCGCAGAAAGCATTGAAGTTGAAAAAATGATATTAATGCATTTTCGCGGATACAAAATTATTGAGGATAAAGAGTTGGCATTTATCAGGAAACCGGATCAGGAGAGACCAGTGGTATCTGGAATAAGCGGATACGATTTTCTGGAAATTAATGAAGAGTGTTTACAGAACAATTATCAAAATAAAGACTATATAGTAACGCGAATAATTGAAGCATGGGGAACCATAGAAAAATATCTGAATTACGGGATCGGATTTATTGCGGTTGAAGGCGATCGGATAGCAGGAATGATTTTAGGAACAGCGAATTATGAGAATATTTTGCCTATTGATATAGAAACGTTAAAGGATCATAGAAAAAAAGGGATTGCAACTGAACTGACCAGACGGTTTTTAGCTTACTGTTATGATAACAAATTAACTGCGTATTGGAATTGCATTATTTCTAATGCTGAATCGCGAAATATCGCAGAAAAAGCTGGTTTTCAATTTATTGGATCTAAAGATTATTATTATTTCAATATTTAATTGCCAAGAGAATCAGATTTATAACCATGGGAGTTAATTATATCATTGACATATATAGATTCCCGATATATATTATATGTAGATAATCTATATAAGGAGGAAATAAGATGTCAGTTGATAAAACACTGTTATCCGGCAGTACATCCATGCTGTTGTTAAAACTTCTGGAAGAGAAGGATCTATATGGCTATGAAATGATAGAATCTCTTCGCGCACGTTCCAATAATGTTTTTGAATTAAAGGCGGGAACTCTGTATCCTCTGCTGCACTCCCTGGAAGAAAAGGGCTTTTTGACAAGCTACGAAAAAGAGATTGGCGGCAAAACCCGAAAATACTATTCCATTACGGAGGCAGGAAAAAAACACTTAATTCAAAAAAAGAAAGAATGGAATGAGTATTCTCAGGCAGTTGCGGGAATTCTCACTTTTTCGGCGGAGGGTGTGTGATGGATAAAAGGCAGTTTCTTGAAGCAGTTACGGAGCAGATTCGGTTCGAAAAAGCGAGGGAAATGATTTCGGATGAATTGGAAAATCATATTGAAGATCAAAAAGAAGCATTTATGTCTGAAGGAATCAGTGAGACGGAAAGCTATCAAAAAGCAATTGAAGACATGGGAGACCCTGTCGAGGTCGGCATTTCTTTAGATCGAATACACAGGCCTAAAATGGAATGGAAAATGATTCTGCTGGTATTGGGCTTAAGCATTTTGGGATTATTTTTCCAATATGTAATGTTTAAGGATATGGGCTCTGAAACTTATCCGTATAATATTAATTCCCAATGCGTGTATATTATGATCGGGCTGGCAGTCATGATGTTTTTCTGCTTTTTTGATTATACGAGAATAGGCTTTTGGGGAAAGACAGGGGCGGCGGTATTGCTGCTGCTTTTACTATATAGTTATTTCGGCGGTCTGTCAGTATTCGGACAGCGGGGGTATCTGCGTGTCGGAGGATTGTCTGTCAGTCTGCGTCAGTTAATATATTTGTATATTCCTTTTTATGGAGGAATTTTATACTCCTACAAAAATCAGGGCAGAAAAGGATTTACAAAAAGTATGGTGTGGAGCGTGCTCCCTGTCGTTCTTGTCTTAAAATTGCCGGACTTATCCACAGCAGGCTCATTGATGTTAATTATGCTGATTCAGGTTTGTTTCATTACCAGAAAAGGATGGTTTGGCGAATGGAAGAAAAAACTGGCATTTGTTGTTTCAGCAGTGATCGGACTGCCTGTTTTCCTGGTTCTGTATTTTGTTTTCTTTGGGGCAGAATATCAAAAAGCCCGTTTGTTTTCTGTTTTTAGCACAGCAGGGGATCAGAGCTATCAGATAAATATGGCAAGAAACCTGATAAGCGGCAGCAAATGGATAGGGGAAGGCAGGCTGAATGCAAAAGGTTTTCTTCCGGCGGCAGCAAGTGATTATATTGTGACTTATGTTATGTCTTATTATGGAATACTGGCTGTAATAGTACTGCTGGCAGTTTTGGGACTTTTCGTCTTTAAAACCTTCAAGATCAGCGTTCATCAGAAAAACCAGTTGGGAACCGTGATCGGAGTCGGATGCAGTCTGGTATTTATGATACAGATTGTTTTATATGTCATGGTAAATCTTACGATTTTCCCTTCCACCGCAGTATTCCTTCCCTTATTTACCTACGGCGGGACCGGTACCATTGTTTCCTTTGCTTTAATTGGAATTCTGCTCAGCATCTATCGATATCAGAATGTGCTGCCGGTTCATATGGTGAGAAAACAGAAAGTGAAACTGGGATTGTAACTGATTAAGGACAGGGGATTCATTTATCCTTTGAGTATCAGGAGGAGCAAAAATTGGAAATCAGGGAATACCGGCCGGAGGACTGCAGTGAGATGGCCTCACTTTTTTATGATACCGTACATACGGTAAATGCGGCCGATTATACAAAGGAACAGCTGGATGCCTGGGCGGATGGGGCAGTGGATTGTGAGGCATGGGATCATTCCTTCCGGGAGCATTATACGCTGGTGGCTATAGAGGATGGTAAGCTGGCAGGGTTTGGCGACATGGATGAGAGTGGATATCTTGACCGGCTTTATATACATAAGGACTTTCAGAAAAGAGGAATAGCCGCCGCCTTGTGTGACCGGCTGGAGAAGCGGTTTGCCGTGCCTGAGATCATAACCCATGCGTCCATTACGGCAAGGCCCTTTTTTGAAAAAAGAGGGTACCGTGTGCGGAAGGCACAGCAGGTGGAGAGGAAGGGAGTCCTTCTAACCAATTATGTAATGGCGCTTTCGAAGGCCGGACAAAAATGAGCAAGGCAGTCAGGGACAGCCATATAAAAAAGCCTTACAATGGGAACACGAGGTGAGAGAAAATGGATTGTATTCAGAGCATACAGAAAGCAATAGACTATATGGAAGCCAATATGCTGGAAAACATCAGCTATGAAGATGCGGCACGGCATCTGCATATGTCAAATTATCATTTCCATCGGTTGTTCAGCATGCTGACAGGGATGACGGCGAATGAGTATATCCGCAGCCGGAGACTGTCCATGGCAGGGCAGGAACTGATTATGTCCGATGCGAAGATTATTGATATTGCTTTGAAGTACGGCTATGATTCACCGGACGGTTTTGCCAAGGCTTTTTACAGGTTTCACGGAGTGACACCTAATATGGCAAAGCAGCCGGGGTCCGACTATAATATGAAAGATGACGATGATTTTGAATTATATTTGGAAAATCCCGCTCCTGGCTGCTTCTGTGAAATATGGATCCCGGTGGAGAAGAAATAGTCCGGATATTGTGCGCATTCGCAGCTTATTTCTTATAAACAAAAAAATCTTTGACGGATAAGGATTTAGTGATATAATAAGTTTCAATGGATTAAATCAGTAAAGTTTATAACGAAGGAGTGAGCTGCGATGGAAAAGAAAAATATTGATTGGGCCAATCTGGGATTTGGTTATCGTGTGACTGATGTACGTTACGTTTCCAATTTCAGGAATGGCGCATGGGATGAAGGAGTGCTGACAGAGGATGCCACGATCCAGCTGAATGAATGTGCGGGAATCCTGCAGTACTGCCAGGAAATATTTGAAGGACTGAAGGCATATACCACAGAGGACGGACATATTGTTACTTTCCGCCCTGACCTGAATGCAGAACGTATGATAGACAGTGCCAGACGTCTGGAAATGCCGGCTTTCCCCAAGGAAAGATTCCTGGATGCCATCGATAAGGTCGTAACAGCCAACGCAGCATGGGTTCCCCCTTATGGAAGCGGGGCCACTCTTTATATCCGTCCTTATATGTTCGCAAGCTCACCGGTTATCGGGGTTAAGCCTGCGGAGGAATATCAGTTCCGTGTATTCGTTACGCCGGTAGGCCCTTATTTTAAGGGAGGCGCAAAGCCCTTAACTCTGTGTGTCAGCGATTTTGACAGAGCGGCGCCCCATGGTACAGGCCATATCAAGGCAGGCCTGAATTATGCCATGAGCTTACATGCAGGTGTTACCGCCCATGCCAACGGATTTGATGAAAACCTGTTCCTGGATCCTGCTACGAGAACCTACGTGGAGGAAACAGGCGGGGCCAACTTCCTGTTTGTAGACAAGAACGGGACAATCATCACTCCCAAATCCGAAAGCATCCTTCCTTCCATAACAAGGCGTTCCCTTGTAACGGTAGCAAGAGATATCCTGGGGCTGGAAGTACAGGAACGTCCTGTGAAGCTGGAAGAACTGAAGGATTTTGCGGAATGCGGCCTCTGCGGTACGGCGGCGGTTATCAGCCCTGTAGGAAAAGTTGTGGATCACGGCAAAGATATCTGTTTTGCCAGCGGTATGGAGGAGATGGGGCCGGTTATCAAGAAGCTGTATGATACCCTCACCGGAATCCAGATGGGAAGAATTGAAGGGCCGGAAGGCTGGGTAAGAACGATTCTGTAAAATAAATAGTTCCGTATATTTAACACTGCCTGTCTTGTAAAAAGAAGGCAGTGTTTTTTTGCTGATGGAAAAAAAGCGGGAGTATGATATACTGAAACAGGTGAGAAATGCATCGGTAACTACAGAAAAAGGAGAATTACAATCATGTCAAAATGGACGGTAGAATCAATAAAGGAAGCCTATCCTTATTTATATGAAACACATCTTCATACCTCTCAGGGCAGCCTCTGCGGCAGGGCGGAGGGACGGGAGATGGCGGATGCCTGCAAAAAGGCGGGCTATACCGGTATCTTTGTGACGGATCACAACTGGGGAGGAAATACGGCGGCGGACAGGTCGCTTCCCTGGGAAACATGGGTGTCGGAATTTGCAAAAGGCTTCCTGGATGCAAAGGAAGAAGGGGAACGGATTGGCCTGGATGTTTTCTTTGGCTGGGAGGCCGGCTTTCAGGGAACCGAGTTCCTTATTTTCGGCCTGTCCCCGGAGTGGCTGGCCGCCCATCCGGAAATCCGGGAAGCGGGAGTTGAGGAGCAGTACCGTCTTGTGAAGGCAGACGGAGGGATGGTGCTCCATGCCCATCCGTTCCGTGAGGAAGCGTATATTCCCGAAATCAGGCTTTTTCCGGAATTCGTGGACGGAGCGGAGGGAATGAATGCGACGCATACAAGCCCTCTTAGCGCATCCCACAAGAGCGGAGATTATGACAGAAAGGCCCGGACTTATGCAAAGGAACATGGGCTGGTGATGACGGCAGGATCAGACGTGCACAGCACCAATATTTTCGGGGGAGGCACCGCCTTCGCGCGAAAGCTGTCGGACGATAAAGATTTTATACAGGCAATTCAGGGCGGCGAGGATTATGTGCTGACGGACGGATTCAGCTGGTATTCCAGAGAAGGGGAGCTGCTGTGCACCGCTGCCCGGGAGGAAGGAGAGAAGGAATGAAGCTGATACACACAGGGGATCTCCATATTGGAAAAACGATGAGTGATTTTTCCCTGATACCGGATCAGCGTTTTATTCTGGATCAGCTGCTGGCGGCAGCGAGGGAAGAAAAAGCGGATGCCTTCGTCATTGCGGGCGACGTATATGACCGGGCGGTGCCCCCCGGAGAGGCGGTACAGCTTCTGGACAGCTTCCTGACCTCCCTGCTGGAGGAAGGAATTCCCGTGCTGTTAATCAGCGGCAATCATGATTCGCCGGAACGGCTTGGCTTCGGGGAGGAAATCCTGCAGAAGCAGGGGCTTTATATTGCAGGTTCCTTCCGGACTCCGTTAAAAAAAGTGACGCTGCAGGATGCCTTCGGGCCGGTAAATTTTTTCCTCTTTCCATTTGTCCGCCCTGCCGTGGCAGGAGCCAGGACGGCGGATGAAGCGGTGGGAGCGGTACTGGAAGAGGAAGGGAAAGAGGGCAGGATCGATCCCGGGGAACGCAATGTCCTGATCAGCCATTTTTTTGTGACCTTTCAGGATAAGGAACCGGAGCTTTCCGATGCGGAGACTACGATTCATGTGGGCGGAATCGACAACGTGGACGCCGGTCATTTTGCCCCCTTTGACTACGTCGCTTTGGGGCATATCCATAAGCCCCAGAAAATAGGGCAGGATAATGTCTGGTATGCGGGAGCGCCTCTGGCTTACAGCTTTTCGGAATGCGCCCATGTGAAAAGCATAAATGTGGTGGAGCTGGGGGAAAAGGGGAAGGTAACCGTGAACCAGCGTCCTTTGCTTCCCCTGCATGCCCTCAGGAAGGCGGAGGGAACGCTGGAAGAGCTGCTGAAAAAGGGCGGTGAGGAAGGCAGCCGGGCGGAGGATTATATCCAGGCGATCCTGACAAACGAAGAGGAACTGGTAGATCCAATAGGCACACTGCGCAGCGTCTATCCAAACATCTGTCAGATCATACTTGCCAAAAGGGAAAAGGAAGCGCGGCAGACGGTTAAGGAACGGCATGCCATACGCCGGAAAAGCACGGCGGAGCTGTTCGCGGATTTTTACGGGCTGGTGCGGGGAAGCGAAATGGATGAAGCCAGGAAAAAGGTGACGGAAGAAACGGTGAAAAAGGTGGAGCAGGAATGAAACCAATAACGTTGACATTATGCGGCTGGGGTCCTTTCCGGGACAAGCAGACCGTTGACTTTACGAAGGTGTCGGAAAAAGGGATCTTTCTGATAACAGGCCAGACCGGTGCGGGAAAGACCACAATTTTTGACGGGATCACCTATGCCCTGTACGGCAGCATGAGCGGGGAGATCCGGGAGAAAAACAGTGTGCGGAGCGATTTTGCGGATGCGGATACTCCCACCTATGCGGAGCTTACTATGATGCATAACGGCCTCCTTTATCAGATTTACCGGAATCCGGAGTACATGCGTCCCAAGAAACGGAAAAACGGGGGACAGGCCATGACCAAGGAACGGGAAAAGGCGGTGCTGACGCTTCCGGACGGTTCCGTTATGGAAGGCAGCGGAGAGGTGACCCGTAAAATCCAGGAAATACTGCGGCTGGATTATCGTCAGTTTAAACAGATTTCCATGATTGCCCAGGGAGAATTCGCCCGCCTTCTTACCGCATCGCCGGGAGAAAAGACAAGGATTTTCCGGGAAATCTTTGACACCGCCCTTTATGACCGGTTTGCGTCGGTGCTCAGGGATGAGGCCAACACCCTGTATAAAGAGGTTATGGAATACCGTCATCGTATGGATGAGGATGTCCGCCAGTTCCATACGGAGGATGAAATATGGAAGGAACTCACCTCAGGGGAAGCTCATCCCTATGAACAGCTTATGGACAGGCTGGAGGCGCTGGAAAAGGACTGCCGCAGGGAAGAAAAAGAAGCGGCCCGAAGGCTGGAAAAGCTGGATCAGGAAATGGTGGAGCTTGAAAAAAGAATCCAGCAGGCCGAAACGGATCAGAAGGCATTTCAAAAGCTGAGGGAAACAAAAGCAAGGCTTGAGGCGCTTAAAGGCCAGTCCGGGGATATGGCACAGAAGGAAGAGCGGCTGAAAAGAGGAGAGCATGCGGCTGAAATCCGCGCGGAATACCAGCAGGTAAACGGAGTGGAAAAACAGCTTTATGCGCTGGAAAGGCAGGAAAAGGAAGAAGAAGAGGCAATCAGGCGGGAAGTCGCTCTTGTTCAGGAATGCAGCGGTATCTATGAAAAAAGGGATCTTCTTCTGGCTTATTATGATCTCAGCCAGTCCATGGAGGAACTGGAAAAAAGGAAGGCGGCAGGGCTTAACAGACAGAAGCAGCTGGAGAAGAAGCTGCTTTGCCACCAGCAGGATTATCTGGAACAGGAGAAACGGACCGCAGACAGGCAGCATGAGCTGACGGAGGCCCAGAGCCGTTACCGCCGGGCAGTTATCGGACTTGCGGCCCGGCTGGTGGAAGAGGGAAAGCCCTGCCCGGTCTGCGGTTCGCTGGAGCATCCGCATGTGGCAGGCACCGGTGAGGATGTGCCGGATGAAGAACAGCTGAACAGGCTTCAGGAGGCGTATGATCAGAGCGCAGCCAGACTTACCGCCCTTCACGGACAGGCGGCGGCAGCCAGGGCGGAGGCGGAAGGACAGGCGGAACAGAACCGCCAACTGGCCGATGAGGAAAATGCCCTGTTGGAGAAGAGGGGATCCTTTTCCGAAGAACTGGTTTCCTTTGCTTCTATCCATAACAGAGAGGAAGTCCGGGAACAGGCGGAACTCTATACCGGTCTGATAAAGGGACTTGAGGTACGCAGGCAGAACAAAGAACGCCTGTCCGCAGATAAGGCAAGGCTGGAAAAGGAGCTTGCGGCCGCCAGGGAAAGCTGGGAAAAAGCCCTTGAAAAGGGCGGTTTTGCAGGGCCGGAGGCTTATCAGGAGGCGGTCCTGGAGGAAACGGACAGAAAAAATCTTTCGGAGGCAATCGCCCGGTACCGGCTGGAACTGGGAGCGGCGGCAGAACTGTGCTCGCATATGGAAGAGGAACTGAAGGGAAAGGAAGAAACGGATACCGCCCCCTTCCTGGACAAAAGGAACAGTCTTCTGGAAGAAAAGAAAAGGGAAGAAAGCATGCGCACCCGCTGGAGTATCGGCGCGTCCGATGCCGCCCGCACCTATGGCCTTCTTAAGGAAAAGAAAAAGGACATGGAAAAGAAGGAGAAGGCCTACGGAATTATAAGGGATCTGGATAATATGGCATCCGGAAACAATGCCAAGAAACTGGTGTTTGAACAGTACGTGCTGGCCGGTTACTTTGAAGATATCCTGGAAGCGGCCAATCTGCGCCTGCGCCGTATGACGGGCGGCAGATATGAGCTGTCCAGAGTGGAAGAGGCGGGTGACGGCCGCAGCAAGGACAGCCTGGAAATACGGGTGATGGATTACTATACCGGAAAGTACCGCTCGGTGAAGACCCTTTCAGGCGGAGAGAGCTTTAAGGCATCGCTGGCCCTGGCGCTGGGAATGAGTGATGTGATCCAGGCGGAAAGCGGAGGCATCCGGGTGGAAGCGCTGTTCATTGACGAAGGTTTCGGCGCGCTGGATACGGAGTCGCTGGATCAGGCCTGCGGAGCGCTGATGGGCTTAGTGGAAAGTGACCGTATGATAGGAATCATTTCCCATGTGCCCGAGCTTCAGGAAAGGATTGCCAGCCAGATTTATATTGAAAAGAAAAATACAGGCAGCCATGTCCGGTAGGTAAAAAAGTGCTTGCCGCCTGAGGCAGCGGATTCATTCCTGCGGGTGCGTTT
>ERZ826764.1657-NODE-1657-length-25012-cov-6.060704_pt1 | contig 25012 bp, 16 predicted proteins | sample MGYA00519870_ERZ826764 | MGnify/ENA primary metagenome ERZ826764 (study PRJEB31778, sample SAMEA3449239) | human gut metagenome | biome: human gut; feature: human-associated habitat; material: faeces | place: United Kingdom | collected 2010/2012 ...
GATCTGCTGCCGATAGATGCCAGAAACTGGTATATACCGGCCGGGCTGTTGTAAAATTATCAATAAGTATTTTAAGGAATAACCTTTGCTGATTTTGAATGTGAGATTCAATGCAGTAAGGGTTATTTTATATTTAGGTGAAAGTAAACTGTTTTTATTGCCGGGGAAATAAATATGTTTGAAGTTAAGACGAACTGCCTTTTGTCTTTGCCTTAGGTGTAGTATAATGAAAACATCTTTTAAAGAAAATGAGGCAGAAAATGCAATACAAGGAAATAAAACAGGGATACTTTCTTGCGCGGCCTAATCGGTTTATCGCTCATGTCGAGCTGGACGGGCAGGTAGAGGTTTGCCACGTAAAGAATACCGGGCGCTGCCGCGAGCTTCTGACGCCGAGAGCGGTGGTTTACGTGGAGTGCCATCATGACCCCAGGCGTAAGACAAAATATTCGTTGATTGCTGTCAGAAAGGGCAGCATGCTGATCAATATGGATTCGCAGGCGCCGAACAAAGTGGTGAGTGAGTGGCTGCAGGCCGGCGGTTTAGTGCCGGAGATCACACTGTTGAAACCGGAATGTAAGCATGGTGCTTCGCGCTTTGATTTTTATGTAGAAACGCAGCAGCAGCGAATGTTTATTGAGGTGAAAGGCGTGACGTTGGAGGAAAATGGCGTGGCAATGTTTCCCGACGCGCCGACAGAGCGCGGTATCAAGCATTTAGACGAGCTGGCGCAGGCGGTGCGGGATGGTTATGCCGCCACGGTGATTTTTGTGATCCAGATGCGCGGTGTGACCAGTTTTACACCAAATCGCCGCACACATGCGGCTTTTGCCGAAGCGCTGCAGCGAGCACAGCAGGCTGGCGTACAAGTGCTGGCTTATGATTGTGACGTAACGCCGGACAGTCTTTGTTTGGGTAAGCAGATTCCCTGCTGTATTTAAATTGGGAGATATGCTATAATAAAAAATCTTAGCGCTGTGCCTGCTTTAAGAGCTGGGGGCAGCATAGGGGCAGTACAGCTGAAAAAGAACGGAGCAGATTATGAGAGCTTATACGAAATTTTATATTACGCCGAAGGGCGAAAGAGCCGCCCGCAGCGGCCATCCATGGGTCTATGCAGAGGAAATAACCAATATTGAGGGCGAGTACCAAAACGGTGATCTGGTCGATGTGGTCACAGGCAAAGGCAAATATTTAGGGACAGGTTTTGTCAATGACCATTCTAAGATCAGGGTGCGCCTGATTTCGACCAATACCAATGATAAATTTGACGCTGATTTCTGGGAACGGCGGTTGCGTTATGCGATCGATTATCGTCGTACTGTAATGCCAGGAGCCGATTTTAAATGCTGCCGCCTGATTTTTGGTGAGGCCGATCATTTTCCAGGTCTGACAGTAGACCGGTTCAATGACATTTTGGTTGCACAGACTTTATCACTGGGGATAGAAGTGCGGAAAGAGTTGATTTTTAACCTGTTGTACAAGATTTTACGTGAGCAGGGTGAGGAAATCAGGGGCTTGTATGAACGCAACGATGTGAAGATCCGCCTGCTGGAAGGCATGGAGGAAAACAAGGGCTGGTTTGCGTTTGCAGAGGCTGCAGAACCAGGGGAGCCGTTGACGGAAATCGTTGAAAACGGGATCAAATATAATGTAGATGTGGAGAACGGCCAAAAGACAGGCTTCTTTTTGGATCAGAAGTACAATCGCCAGGCAATCGCCAAAATTGCCAAAGGCAAGCATGTACTGGACTGCTTTACCCATACGGGTGCGTTTGCCCTGAATGCGGCGGCGGGCGGCGCTGCTGCTGTAACAGCTGTAGATATTTCGGCCGAGGCAGTGCAGATGACGGACGCCAACGCCTCTAAAAACGGCTTGGATAAAGTCGTTAAAGGCTTGAAGGCCAATGTTTTTGATCTGCTGTCAGAGCTGGTCAATAATAAGTCCCGGGAATATGATTTTATTATTTTAGACCCGCCGGCGTTTACAAAGTCGGGCAGTACGGTCAAAAATGCCATCCGCGGCTATAAAGAGATCAATTTAAAGGCTATGAAGCTGCTGCCGCGCGGCGGTTATCTGGCGACTTGTTCCTGCTCACATTTTATGAAGGAAGAGCTGTTTGTGCAGATGCTGCATGATGCGGCTGCAGACGCCAATGTACAGTTGCGGCAGATCGAGGCTCGGCAGCAGTCGCCTGACCATCCGATTTTATGGAATGTCCCGGAGACGTATTATTTGAAATTTTATATTTTCCAGGTAGTTTAAGTTGTGATTTGGAGGCAAGATAATGCAGCTGCAGCAGTTATTGGAAGCTATGATCGCTTATATGGGCGGCGACGCCCGGCGGATCCAGCACTTTATTAAGGTGCATGCCCTGGCGCAGTTGATCGGACGTCAGGAACAGCTGAACGAAAGGACGCAGTTTATTTTAGAAGCTGCGGCGCTGACTCACGATATCGGTATCAAAAATGGCGAGGCGAAGTTCGGCGCCGGTAAATGCAGCGGTAAAACGCAGGAGCTGGAGGGACCGCCGGCAGCGGCAGAACTGCTGGCAAAGTTAGGTTTTGCTCCTGACGTCTGCGAGCGGGTATGCTATTTGATTGGGCATCATCATACTTATACCAATATCGATGGTATGGATTATCAGATTTTAGTGGAAGCTGATTTTTTGGTGAATTTTTATGAAGATGGCATGAGTAAGGAGGCTATCCAGACTGCCTGCGGGCGAATTTTTAAAACGGCGTCTGGTATCAGGCTGTGCCGCCAGATGTTTGGAATTTGAATGATGTATAAAAAGCACTTGCCGTAATGAAGCAGGCAAGTGCTTTTTCTGTTATAAATAATCGTGGGAGCCTGCGCCTGCAGGAGCCGAAAATGGAACAGACCCTTATGGCAGCGGCTTATGCCGACTGACCGTAAGGGTCTGTTCACTATGTTAAGGAGAGGGGAACGCTTATTTAACTGCCGTCAGATATTTGTCAATGGCGGCTGCGGCTCCGCGTCCCTCGGCAATGGCCCAGACTACCAGGCTTTGGCCGCGGCGGGCGTCGCCAGCCGCAAAAATACCGGGGATCGAGGTCATATAATCATTATCATTGGCCGCAATAGTATTGGCCTCTGATCTGGCAAATTTAAATTCGTCAAATAACTGTGTTTCAGTGCCGATAAAACCCATTGCCAGAAGCACCAGCTGAGCTGCAACTATTTGTTCTGTTCCGGCGATCTCGACAGGAATTAAACGCCCGGCTTCCTTCTGCCAGTCGATCTGGCAGAGCCGCAGTTTATCGACTTTCCCATTTTTGCCGATAAATTCCTTGCTCATGATACAGTAGTCGCGCGGATCCTGGTGGTACAGCTCGAAGGCTTCTTCCTGCCCGTAATCAGTTTTGAAAACACGAGGCATTTCCGGCCAGGGGTTATCTGCAGTACGGGAATGGGGCAGGCAGGGCATGATCTCGATCTGTTTTACGCTTCTGCAGCCCTGACGAATGGCTGTCGCTACACAGTCGGTGCCGGTATCGCCGCCGCCGATGACGATAACGTCTTTCCCCTTGGCGGAAACAGCTTTTTTATCCTGCAGGCTGCTGTCTAAAAAGCTTTTAGTGACGCTGTGCAGATAATCCTTGGCAAAGTGGATGCCCTGCAGCTCGCGGCCGGGGATGGTCAGATCACGCGGTACGGTACTGCCGGTACAAAGGGCGATCGCATCGAACTGTTTCAGCAGTGTTTCCGAAGAAATTTTGTGGCCGATCTCACTGTTCAGTTCAAAGGTGACCCCGGACTCTTCCAGAAGCTTGATGCGTCGTTCTACCAGATGCTTGTCCAGCTTCATATTGGGTATACCATACATTAAAAGTCCACCGGCGCGGTCGGCACGTTCATAAACGGTAACGCTGTGGCCTGCCTTGTTAAGCTGGTCAGCACAGGCCAGGCCGGCCGGGCCGCTGCCGATAACGGCAACTTTTTGGCCGCTGCGGTGAGTCGGCTTGTTGGGTTTGACATAGCCTTCTGCAAATGCTGTTTCAATGATATATTGTTCAAGATTGCGGATACTGACCGCACTGCCTGCCAGGCTGGCACTGCAGGCTCCTTCACAGGGAGCCGGACAGACGTGCGAGGTGAATTCCGGGAAATTATTAGTTTTATTCAGGCGCGCATAGGCGAAATGATCCAGCCCCTGATAAACAAAGTCGTTAAATTCCGGCATCAGATTATGCAGCGGACAGCCTGATAAGGCTTTGCCCAGCATTACGCCGCTGTGGCAGAAGGGAATACCGCAGTCCATGCAGCGCGCAGCCTGTTTTTGCAGTTCTTCTTTGTGAGGCAGACTGCTGGTTTTGATTTCTTCCCAGTCTTTGATGCGCTCCTGAGGCGGGCGCAGCGCAAGTTCCTGCCGTTTGTAATCCATAAATCCGGTCGGTTTACCCATTATGCCTGCACCTCCTCAAATACTTTGATCGTCGCTTCCTGCTCGCTTATACCGCTTTGCAGGTATTGGGCTACTTTTTCGGTAACGCGCTTATAATCTTTGGGAATGACCTTGACAAATTTTTTGACGTAACTGTCCCAGTCTGCCAGAATCCGGCGGGCAATACTGCTGCCGGTATATTCTGCGTGTTTCAGGATCATTTTCTGCAGCTGCATGGTATCATTGATTTCCTTCAACTGTTCCAGCAGTACGATTTCTTTGTTACAGTAGCCCGAAAAGGTACCGTCTTCATCTAAAACATAGGCAATACCGCCGCTCATGCCGGCAGCAAAGTTCCGTCCGGTCTTACCCAGAATAACGACGGTGCCGCCGGTCATATATTCGCAGCCGTGGTCGCCGACACCTTCGATAACGGCATTGACGCCGCTGTTGCGAATGCAGAAACGTTCACCGGCAATACCGGAAATATAGGCTTCACCGCTGGTGGCGCCGTAGAAGGCAACGTTGCCGATAATGATGTTTTCGTGAGGATTGAAAGGCGCTTCTGCAAAGGGATGGATGATGATTTTACCGCCGGAAAGACCCTTGCCGACGTGGTCGTTGGCATCGCCTTCGAGACGCAGGGTGATACCGGGCGGTAAAAAGGCTCCAAAGCTTTGTCCGGCCGAGCCTTTGAAGTGCAGTCTGATCGTATCTTCCGGCAGGCCGTCCAAACCGTAAAGGCGAGTGATCTCACTGCCGAGGATGGTACCGACGACACGGTCGGTATTTTTGATAGGCAGCGTGATATCGACCTGTTTTTTGCCGGCGACAGCGGTTTTGCAGATTGCCAGCAGCTCGCGGCAGTCCAGCGATTTTTCCAGCTGGTGGTTTTGTTCGGTGGTGCAGACCTGGCTGGTGCCCGGTTCTACCTCCGGTTTATAAAGCAGCGGCGCTAAGTTAAGGTTTTTATTTTTCCAGTTACGCTCCGGTTTAGCCAGCAGTACTTCCGTACGTCCCACCATTTCGTCGATACTGCGGAAGCCCAGCTCGGCCATATATTCGCGAACCTCCTGGGCAATGAAGTGCATAAAGTTGACGACATACTCCGGTTTGCCCTTAAAGTTACGGCGCAGCTTCGGGTCCTGGGTAGCGACGCCCATAGGACAGGTATTCAGATTGCAGACGCGCATCATAACGCAGCCCAAAGCGATCAGCGGCGCAGTGGCAAAGCCGAACTCTTCGGCACCCAGCAAGGCGGCGATGATCACGTCGCGTCCGGTCATCAGCTTACCGTCGGTTTCCAGAGTCACACGGTTGCGCAGGTTGTTGAGCAGCAGCGTCTGATGGGTCTCCATCAGTCCCAGCTCCCAGGGCAGTCCGGCGTGGTTGATACTGGTGCGGGGCGAAGCACCTGTACCGCCGTCGTAGCCGGAGATCAGCACTACATCGGCACAGGCTTTAACGACGCCTGCGGCAATGGTGCCGACGCCAACCTCAGAAACCAGCTTGACGCTGATTTTGGCACGTGGGTTGGCGTTTTTCAAATCGTGTATCAGTTCGGCTAAATCTTCGATCGAATAAATATCGTGATGGGGCGGCGGTGAGATAAGGCCGATACCGGCAGTAGTCCCGCGGCATTCGGCGATCCAGGGATAGACTTTACCTCCGGGCAGCTGACCGCCTTCACCTGGTTTGGCACCCTGGGCGATCTTGATCTGGATCTCATCCGCGTTGACCAGATAATTGCTGGTAACGCCAAAGCGGCCTGAGGCCACCTGTTTGATAGAACTGCGCTTACTGTCGCCGTCAGGCTGGGGACGGAAGCGGGAAGGATGTTCGCCGCCCTCGCCCGTATTGGACTTACCGCCGATACGGTTCATTGCGATCGCCAGACATTCGTGCGCTTCCTGGCTGAGCGAGCCGTAGCTCATTGCGCCGGTTTTAAAACGTTTACAGATGCTGTCTACAGATTCTACCTGTTCGATAGGTATCGGCAGCCGCTGCGGAGTGAAGGTCAGCATACTGCGCAGGTTCTGATTGGCAAAAGCACTGCTGTTCAGTTCGCTGGAAAAGCGTTTGAACATAGTGTAATCGTTTTCGCGGCAGGCCTGCTGCAATGCAAAAACAGTCTGCGGATTGAACATATGCCGTTCGCCGCCGCTGCGCCATTGGTAAACACTGCCGGATTCATAGCTGCACAGATCAGACGCATCAGCTTTGAAGGCCGGCAGGTGACGCAGCTCTACTTCTTTGGCGATCTCGTCCAGGCCGATCCCTTCCAGTCGGGAAGGTGTGCCGGTGAAATATTTTTCGATCACACAGCTGCTGATGCCGATAGCTTCAAAAATCTGGGCGCCGCGATAAGACTGCACTGTAGAAATACCCATTTTGGAAAGGATCTTGGCGATACCGTGGGTGCAGGCGTCGATATAATTTGCGGTGGCCTGCTCTACTGTAACGCCGGTGATCATACCGTTAGAGCACATTTCTTCGATCGTTTCAAACGCCAGGTAGGGATTGATGCCGCTGACGCCATAGCCAAGCAGCAGTGCAAAATGATGCACTTCGCGCGGTTCGGCCGATTCGATAATAATAGAAGCTTTGAGCCGGCTGCCGCTTTTGATCAGATGATGATGCAGGCAGGCGCCGGCCAAAAGGGCAGGAATAGCCGCCATTTCTTCGTTCATTTCACGGTCAGATAAAATCAGAATACATTTATCCTGTGCGATCATAGCGTCAGCCTGTGCACACAGACTGTCAAGTGCGTGTTTGAGCCCTGTGCCGCCGGCGGCTACCGGGTAAAGCATCGGCAGTGTCGCCGCCTGGAATTTAGGCTGCTGGATATTTTTGAGCTTGGCCAGCTCGATATTGCTTAAAACAGGTGATTCGGCTGAAATCTGCCGGCAGCTGTCAGGCTGCGGGTCGATCAGGTTTTTCTCCGGGCCGATGCCGCTGGTCGTATCAGTAAACACTTCCTCGCGAATAGCGTCGATAGGAGGATTGGTGACCTGGGCGAAAAGCTGCTTGAAATAGTTGTATAAAAGCTGCGGTTCTTCGGATAAAACGGCCAGTGGAGCGTCGTTTCCCATCGCTCCCAGCGGATCTATTCCTTTAGTAGCCATTGGTTTCAGAAACTTGGTCAGGTCTTCCAGCGTATAGCCAAAAGCCAGTTGCCGTCGCAGCAGGGTTTTGGGATCGGGCTTCGGCAGCTCGGTAGTGAGCTTGATCGCATTCAATTTAATAAGGTTTTCGTCCAGCCATTTGCGATAGGGCTGTTCGGTAGCTATTTTATGTTTGATCTCGTCGTTGCCTATGATGCGGCCTGCTACAGTATCGATGACCAGCATCCTGCCCGGCCGCAGACGGTCTTTTTTGACAATGGTCGCCGGATCCAGATCGACGACGCCGACCTCGGAGGCCAGAACGATCGTATCATCCTGAGTAATGTAATAGCGGGAAGGCCGCAGGCCGTTGCGGTCCAGAGCGGCGCAGATAGTGCGTCCGTCGGTAAAGGCCATGGCGGCAGGTCCGTCCCAGGCTTCGATCAGAGAATTATGGTATTCAAAAAAAGCTTTCAGATCCGGATCGATATGGGGATTTTTGCCCCACGGTTCGGGAATCATCATCATTACAGCATGCGGCAGGCTGCGTCCCGACATGACAAGAAATTCCAGACAGTTATCGAACATTCCCGAATCAGAGCCGGTTTCGTCGATGATAGGCATGATATCTTTGATCTTGCTGCCCCAGAGGCTGTTGCCGCACATCGTTTGGCGGGCGCGCATCCAGTTGATGTTGCCGCGCAGGGTATTGATCTCGCCGTTATGCATCAGATAACGGTAAGGATGGGCGCGTTCCCAGCTGGGAAAGGTGTTGGTGCTGAAACGGGAATGGACTAAAGCCATTGCTGTTTCCATAGAACTGTCCTGCAGGTCAGAATAAAAAGAACCCAGCTGCTCCGTAGTCAGCATCCCTTTATAAACGATAGTCCGTGAAGACAGGCTGGCGATATAAAAATACCTGCCGCCGCGCAGCCTGCCATAGCGAATATGATTTTCGGCCTGACGGCGGATGCTGTACAGCTGCCGTTCAAAGGCATTATCGTCGATGCTCAGCCGGTCGATGACCTGCGGGCTGGCCTTGATAAAGACCTGCGCCATGAACGGCTGGCTCTGGCGTGATTTTTCACCCAGTACCTCCGGGTCGACTGGTACGTTACGCCAGCCTAAAAGTTCCTGTCCGTTTGCAGTAACAAGCTTTTCAAAATGACGCTGGGTGTTTTCTCTCTCTACAACGTCAGGCGGCAGGAACATAAAGCCAACGGCATAATGGCCGGGCTGCGGCAGTTCGATATCGAGCTTGGCACATTCTTTGACCAGAAAGGTGTGCGGCAGCTGAAGGAGGATACCCGCGCCGTCGCCGGAATTCATATCGGCGCCTTGTCCGCCGCGGTGGTCCATATTGCGCAGCACCACTAAAGCCTGCCGCAGGATCTTGTTGGATTTACGGCCTTTGATGTTGGCGACGACACCCAGACCGCAGGCGTCGTGCTCGAACCAGGGATCATAAAGCCCCTGCTTGGGCGGTAATGAAGTATACATGTGATTTTCCCCTCTCAAAGCAAATTATATCTATATACAAAACTGCAAGTTTAATTATAAAATACGCAAAAAAGAAATGCAAATTGTATACATTATATTTTAAAGTCTTTGACAAGCGGAATAAAATACTGTAAAAATTAAACAAAAACAGCTTGCAGCAAGTCAGCAACTGTAAAAAGACAGAATATTGAAATGTTTGTGAAAAATCAGTAAGAGCGGCTTTTGCACTATACAAAGTTTATTTAATAGTGTAATATTAAATACTGTAAGGCAATGAATATTGCAGATAGGGGAGATGAAGATGAGTAAGGCCGAAAAATTTGATGAATTTTTAAGTTCCAATAATATCAATTGTTTTTCAAAGGAAGAAATCGATAACGAAATGCACAGCATCGTTTATCGTGCCCATATGGAAGTCAGCAGTCAGAATCTGCCGACGATGATCGTGCTGGACGACAGTATCTATACGATGATCCAGGTGCGCGTTGCCGCTGGCGTTGTCAATGCCGGCAACCGCGAAGGCGTTTTGATGCATATCAACGAGCTTAATAAAAAATACAAGGTTTTTAAATACTATGAAGGCGACAACGGGGATATCTGCCTTGACAGCTGCATCACTACGACTGACGAAGGCTTTGAAGCGCCTGTTATCCACACAGTGATCGATGTTATTTTAAAACATCTGGTAGAAGAATACCCTGTCCTGATGCGTAAAGTCTGGGGCAATTAATTTATAATCATAAATAGCAATGAAGCTGTGAGGCCTTGGGTCCCGCAGCTTTTTTGTAAGGAGGAGCAAACACAGTGAACAAGTTCGGCTTGACTACTGAAGAAGCGAGCAAAGCATTATCCGAGCAGGGCAATAATGCCCTGACTCAGCCCCCGCGCGAAACCTTTTGGGATAAGCTGTGGGAGAATTTTAAAGACCCTATCATCCGGATCCTGATCCTGGCGCTGTTGGTCAACGTAGTTTTTGTTTATATGGGGCACGGCGACTGGATCGAAACGATGGGTATTTTTCTGGCCATCATTCTGGCGACTTTTGTTTCTACTTATTCTGAGTACAGCAATGAAAACGCTTTCCAGAAACTGCAGGAAGAAGCCAGCCGTATCCGCTGCAAGGTTTGGCGTGACGGCGAGCCGGTTGAGCTGCATATCGATGATATCGTCGTCGGTGATGCGGTAATTCTGGAGGCCGGCGATAAAGTTCCGGTCGACGGTATCTTACTGGACGGTGATGTGAAGCTTGACCAGGCGGCCCTGAACGGCGAAAGCAAGGAAGCCCATAAGCTGATCGCTCCGCCCGATTTTACCTGGGGCGATGGTACTATCGATTTTCTGGACGAGCATAAGCTGTTCCGCGGCAGCGTCGTTGTCGAGGGGCAGGGCATCATGCAGGCCGTTAAGATCGGCGACAGCTCTATCTACGGTCAGCTGACCCAGGAGCTGAAGGATGATGAACGTGACAGCCCGCTGAAATTAAAGCTTAAGGGACTGGCGCATCATATCAGCCAGTTTGGTTATGCCGGCGGTGTGCTGATCGCTTTGGCAGTCATGCTGCATAAAGCCTATCTGTACGGCGATTTCGGCGCTTATTTTGCTAATACGCCGCTTTTGCTGTCTGATCTGGTGCAGGCTGTTATTCTGGGTATCATCATTATCGTTATGGCGGTGCCGGAAGGGCTGCCGCTGATGATCGCGATCGTTTCGTCGCTGAATATGAAAAAAATGCTGCGCGATAACGTACTTGTGCGGAAGCTGGTCGGGATCGAAACTGCGGGCAGTCTGAACCTGCTTTTTACCGATAAGACAGGCACGATCACAAAGGGCAAGCTGGAAGTCGTACGGTTCATTGCCGGCGACCGTCAGGAATACCCTGCGTTTGACGTACTGCCTGCAAAGCTGAAGGCCTTTACTTACCAAAACGTTGTGCTCAATACCTCGGCAGCCGTTTCTGACGGCGCTATGGTCGGCGGCAATATGACTGAGCGGGCGCTCAGCAACTATGTAGGCAGCTACCGTATGGAAGAAATGCTGCACCGTGATAAATTTATTCCTTTCAACAGCGCCAATAAATATTCTTGGGCGGCAGTCAGCGGTAACGGCGAGCGTTACTGCCTGGCTAAAGGCGCTCCGGAAAAGCTGATTTTGCAAACCAGCCACTACTGGGATGCGGAAGGCAACCGCCAGCCGCTGACCGAAGAAATGAAAAAAACACTGGATGACAGAATGCTGGAACTGGCAGCAGATGCGATCAGGATGCTGGCACTCTGCACCTATGAAAGCGATATCGAAGGCGATGAGCTGCCGGCAGACGGACTGACGCTGGTAGGTATTCTGGGTATTCGCGACGAAGTCCGTCCCGAAGCGATCGAAGCGATTGCTGAAGTTCAGGATGCAGGCGTACAGATCGTTATGATCACCGGTGACCGCCGCGAAACCGCGGTAGCGATCGCTAAAGACGCAGGCCTGCTGCAGCGTCCGAACGAGTTGGTCTGGACCTCGGCTGAGCTTGCGGAAATGAGCGACGAACAGGTGAAACTGGAGCTGCATAAGCTGCGCGTAGTAGCCCGCGCCCTGCCGATGGATAAATCACGGCTGGTGCGCCTGGCACAGGAGATGAACCTGGTAGTAGGTATGACAGGTGACGGCGTCAACGACTCGCCCGCGCTCAAAAAAGCCGATGTAGGCTTTGCGATGGGCAGCGGTACCGAAGTTGCCAAAGAAGCCGGTGACATCGTAATTCTTGACGATAATTTCCTCAGTATCAAACAGGCGATCTTATACGGACGTACGATTTATAATTCTATCTGTAAATTCATCGTCTTCCAGCTGACGATCAACTTCTCAGCCGTAGCGATAAACTTCATAGCACCGTTTATCGGCATCGATAAACCGCTCACCATTACGCAGATCCTCTGGATTAACCTGGTCATGGATACTCTGGCGGCACTGGCCTTCGGCGGTGAGCCAGCGCTGGAAAAATACCTGCGTGAAAAGCCAAAAGACCGCAGCGCACCGATAGTCAGCAAAAAAATGCTGTCTACCATCACTATGGGCGGCGTGTATATGACCTTTATCGCGATCCTCTTTTATAAGAGCAGCTATGTCGATCATCTGTTCCGCAATGCGCCCGACCATATCTACACATATACGGGCTTCTTCTGCACATATATCTTTATGGCGGTAGCCAACGGTTTTAACGTGCGTGTTTCCGGTCTTAACCTGCTGGAGCATATCGACAAGAACAAAGGCTTCCTGAATGTAATGGCGCTGATCGTGGCGATCCAGGTGCTGCTGACCTATGTCGGCGGCCGCATCCTGCGTACGACACCGCTGAACCTGCACGAATGGAGCGTAGTTGTTTTGTTCGGTCTGTCGATCATCGTTGTTGACCTGCTGCGCAAAAGCGTTTGCCAAATGCTGGAGAAAAAATAAAAGCCAACCCCTAAACAGAGATTATAAAAAATAGGAGTGATGACTGTATGGATCCTCTCGGGTCTATCAAAGAAGTATTTATTGTTATTGTTTTGATTTTAATGAACGGCCTGCTGGCCATGCTGGAAATGGCGCTGGTCTCGGCGCGTAAAAGCCGGCTGGAGCAGCTGGCTGATGAGGGAAGCAGCAAAGCTGCGTATATTTTAAAGCTTGCTCAGGAACCGACTGAGTTTTTATCAACGGTGCAGATCGGTATCACACTGGTCGGCATCGGCACCGGCGTATACAGCGGCGCCATGCTGGCAGCGCCTTTGGAAGGACTGCTGCGTGAGATCAGCGTACTGCGTCCTTATGCCGGCGTAGTGTCGTATACCTTCGTCGTGGCGCTGGTGACCTATCTCAGTTTGATCTTAGGCGAGCTGATACCAAAAAAAATGGCGCTCAACAACCCGGAAAAGGTTGCCATGAGCTTTGCTGGTTTTATCAAGGTCATTATTACCGCGTTTAAACCGCTGACTGTCTTTTTAAGCGTTTCGACCAGGTTTTTACTGAAGGCGCTGGGGCTTAAGCCCAGTGACGAACCTCCGGTCACGGAAGAAGAAGTGCGCGTACTGCTGGAGCAGGGCCGGCTGCATGGAGTATTTAACGTCGGCGAGCAGAAAATGATCGAAAACGTTTTTGAACTGGATGACCTGCGCGTAAGCGAGATCATGACGCCGCGGACCAAGATCACCTGGCTTGACGTCAACGATCCGCTTTATAAGCACTTGGAGGTCATTGCGGAAAAACAGTATTCCTGCTATGTTGTGGCCGAAGAAGATTTGGAACACGTCCTGGGTGTTGTCTATACGAAACGGTTTTTAGCCGATGTCCTGGGCGCTACCGGCGCTTCGATGCGCAGCTCGGTGCAGCAGCCGCTGTATGTGCCTGAAGGTATGTATACCCAAAAGCTGCTGGATATGTTCAAGGACACACGGATCAAGGTGGCGCTGGTCATGGACGAATTCGGCGGGCTGGCTGGTATGGTGACCCTGCGTGATATTATTGAGCATCTGGTCGGCGATCTGCCTTCCTATGATGAAGAATTTAAACAGGAGATCGTCGAACGTGAAGATGGCAGCTGGCTGGTAGACGGCTTACTGCCGATCAGCGAATTTAAAGACTTCCTTGATCTGGATGAGCTGCCGCTGGAAGAAAAAACGGGTTTCAATACTGTGGCCGGTTTCGTCGTTACCAATATCGGGCATATCCCGACTGCCGGCAACTACTTCCTGTGGAATGGCTACCGCTTCGAGGTTGTTGATATGGACGGCACCCGCATCGACAAAATACTGGTCGAAAAACTGCCGGAAGCGGTAGCTGCAGAGACAGATGTAAAGGACCAATAAACAGAATAATAAAGCCCCGGCCGCTGGCCGGGGCTTTATTTTTATACAGACGCTGTTTTTAAAATTTAAGGGATGCGGCACGGTCTAAAAAGCCGCGCAGAATATCGCAGGAAGCGGCAAACTTGGCTTGTTCTTCGTCAGTGAGTTCGACTTCTAAAATTTCTTCCACACCGTTTTTGCCGATAACGCAGGGAACGCCTGCCGCCACATCGTGCTGACCATATTCGCCGCGCAGCAGGGTCGAGCAGGGCCAGACAAGTTTCTGATCGTGGAAGATCGCGCTGATAAGCATTTTGGCCACATTGGCGATACCAAATTCGGTGCAGCCTTTGCCGTCGATTTCAATATCACCGGCTTTTTTGACCTGCGTTTGCAGATCTTCCAGGCTGATTTCTGCCAAAACCGGACGTTCCCGGCGCAGCTGCAGAAAGGGCTTGCCGCCGATAAAAATACGTGACCAGACGATAAAGCTGGAATTACCATGCTCACCCATACAGAAGCCGTGAATAGAACGGCGGCTGTAGCCGGTGGCCTTGCTGAGTACCCGCAGCAGGCGATAGGTTTCCAGGCTGGTGCCTGTACAGAAGCAGCGGGAAGGCTGCCAGTCCATCTGCCGGCGGATGTATTCGCAGATGATGTCCGCAGGATTGGAAATACTGATCATGATACCGCGAAAATCGACCTGTTTTAAATGTGAAACAACTTCGTTGGCCATTTTGATCGAATCGTCGAACATATCCAGCCGGGTCTCACCGGGTCGACGGCTGCGGCCAAAGGCCATGACCATGATATCGGCATCGTGCAGCTCTTCATAGGAGCCGGCGCGGATACTGACATCTTTGCCGCACAGCGAGCCGCTGACACAGTCATCCAGATCCAGCGCCTGACCGATAGCTTTTTCTTTCAGGATATCTATCAGGACGATATCGTCGGCTTCACCGGATTGGATCAGTGCCAGTGCGACATGTGAACCAACGTGTCCGGCACCGACGATAACAACTTTACGGGTCTTGAACATAAATATTCCTCCTCTGCGATAAATGATTACTTATAGTATAACACTTTTTAGAAACATTGTTGAAATGAAGAAATTTACTGATTTTAGGAATAAGTTATTATTGGGCAGCAATCACAAAAAAGAACGGCAGCTATTGCTGCCGTTCTTTGATAATTATTTAAGCTGTTTACGTTATTGGATAACGCCGCCGGAAACAGTACCGATGATTTCTATATCCTTCATCGTAGCCTTATTGGCTTCAGTAACTTCTTCGGCCAGGACGGTGAAGTCTGCCCATTTTCCGGTCTCGATCGAACCGAGCCTGTCTTCCAGATGCAGCAGCCAGGCGGCATTTAAGGTGATGCAGCGCATTGCTTCATCGGCGGTCAGGCACTGGTCTTCACCATAAACTTTACCGCTGATGCCGGATTTGCGGTTGCAGGCGCACCAGGCGGAAAAGAGCGGATTGACCTCTGTGATCGGGTCGTCGGAATGCACGCCGAAGCGGACGCCGTGGTTGACAGCGCTGCGCATCGGCTCCATGCGTTTGACCTCGTAAGGCCCTACGGTGTATTCAGCATGGACGTCGCCCCAGTAATACAGATGGTTGGCGAAGAAATTAGCGCCGATATTCAGTTCATGCAGGCGTGCCAGCTGGTTTTCAGTTGCCAACTGCACATGCTCCACAGTATGGCGGTAGATGCTGGTTGGGTTTTCTTCCCGCAGGCGTTTTACTACGCGCAGTACCTGCTCGGTAGCGCCGTTGCCGTTAGTATGGATAGAGACCGAGTAGCCGTGTTCCTCACATTCCTTCAGGATATCGAACATGGTATCGTCGTCGTAGATCAGCTTGCCGTTTCTGGCGCCGCTGTAATATTCCTTATTCAGTAAATTGGCAGTATAGCCCTGGATCGAACCGTCAGCCAGAATCTTGGCGTGGTTAAAAATGAAACGGTCATTTTCGATCTGCTGACGCAGCTGCTGCAGGCCATTCCAGCCGCCGAAGACACCATCCATATTTTTACTGTAGAAAGGTTCCACAACAAAACGTACAGGCAGCTGTTCTTTTTTCAGAGCGTTAGTATAACCGTCAATAGCCTTCGGGGTCAGGATAAAGCCGAAAGCCTTATCAGCGATCGTGGTGCAGCCGTTGTGTTTGGCCAGCTTGGCGATATAACGGGTCGCTTTTTCGGCGGTTTCCGCAGCGTCGCCGCTGATCCGCATACCGCCTGCCTTTAAAACATAGGACATAAATTCGGGTTCGGCAACGTTGCCGTTGCAGCTGCCGTCCGGATAACGGCCGATATTGTCGTCGTGGACAGCATCGATGCCGGACAGCTCGATCGCACGGGTATTGACGGTCATCAAATGGCCGGAAGCATGGTTCAGGCATATGGGTACAGTGCTGGAAACCTGGTCTAGCCATTTGCTGTTGATGTTTTCGAGCTTGGCGTCGCCCAAGATCAGCGGATCGATACCATAAGTACTGAGCCAGTTCTGATCGTTATATTTACCGGGGTTCTTTTCTATTACCTCACGCAGCTTGGCAATGATCTCGTCCGGCGTTTTGCAGCCTCTGGAAATCTCGCCGTCAGCAGTATGCCGGTCAAAGTAGCCGATGTAAACATAATTCATATTATACAGGCCGCTTTGCTGAGCATGCATATGGGCTTCGATAAAACCGGGATAAATAACATTGTTGATAAACGTATCATTGATCTGATAAGAAGCAGCATGCGCTTTAAAATAAGCCTCCATATCGATAAAATCACCGACTGCGATAATAGTGCCGCCGGCAACGGCAACACATTCTGCCCACGGCATCTGCGGGTTCATGGTCACTACCTTCTGCGCGCGGTAGATAGTAACCTGAGCGTTCTGAAAGACTACCGGATCGGAAATCACCTGAAAATTTGCGGACATATACATAAGATCACCTCATTATAAATTTACTGATTAACAGTTAAAATCATTTAGTTATTTTTTCATTGGGCAGCGGTCCGGTGCTGAGCCAGAACAGAGCGCAAATGAAGCCCAGGACATACAGGCCCAGCTGAGTGGAATTTTGGCGGGTGCTGCGGTTGATAGCGGTCAAGACAGCGGCGTCATCGGCATTTGTCGCTTTATCCGCAATATATTTTGCGAAAGCAGCGTCCGGCATAAAGCCGATGGAAGCCTGCTCGCTGATAACGGTTTTGGAAGTACTGCTCAGATCGGCGCTGCTCAAAGCGGCGTCCTTAAAAGTACCGGTGATGGAAAACAGCATGACTACGCCCAGAATAGCGACGCCGATCGCCTGACCGACATTGCGGGTCGCGGTCTGGATACCGCTGGACTGCTGAGCGTCGCGGGCATTGACTGCCCCTGCGATGATATTGGAAGACTGTGAAGCAACAAAGCCCTGCCCGGCGCCGAAGAAGAACAGGCCCACATACATCAGCCAGTTAACTCCGTAAGGATTTAAGGACAACGCCATCGGGATCGTCGAAAGGGCAACCATAGCGATACCCGTGCGGCAGATCTTTTTTGGCGAAGCATCGGGACTGAACTTGGGGATACCCATAGAGAACACGATCATCGGGATCGCCATAGCGCTCATGGCTATACCGGTCATAATGGCGCTGAAACCGGCGACCAGCTGCAGATAAGTGATGACCAGGAAGAACGACCCGCCGAAGCAGAGGAACAGCATCGCTGTAAGATACAGTCCACTGCGTACCTGCGGCGTCGTTAAGAAGGAGGAAGGAATAAGACAGGAACCATAGGTTTTTTCAACATTACGTTCGATACGGACCAGGAGCACCAGAGTGATAAGCCCCAGCAGCGCGATAAACAAAGCCGGTGACATACCGAACAAAACTAAGGGACTGCCGCCGATAACAGGCGGCGCGATCGGATCGATCAGGCCCCAGACTGGGATCTTGCTGATACCGATGATCAGTAAAAACAGGCCGGCAACGGCAACGACCGTACCTTTCAGGTCAAAACGCACTTTTTGTTCGGGCAGCGGAACATCGCCTACCAGCAGCGAACCTACAAAAACGATAGTAAAATAAACGGCCATGCAGCTAAAGGCTATGCGCCAGTCAAAAGTATCGATCAAAAAACCGGCGGCGATAGGGCCGAGGCAGGAAGCGATACCTGTAGCAGCGCCGATAGCCCCGAAAGCGAAAGCGCGGTCATTGCCCTGATACAAACCGGGGATCAGCCCGAGTACAGAAGGGATAAGGAAACTGGCGCCGATACCGACCAGCAGACGGCCGCCCCAGGTGAACATAAAAATGTTGCCGGAGAAAGCTATGACAAGTTCGCCGACGGCGCACATCGCAGCGCCGATGCGGAAAGTTTTTTTCCAGCCGACGATCAGGCCGACCATACCGCCGACGATCATCAGGCAGCCGGCGCACAAAGAATAAATAATGTTGGCCAGCTGGATGTCTGACATTGTCGCATTAAGACTGGCCAGCAGGGAAGCTGTAGCCACGGTAAGCACCGAATTATCGCCGGAAGTGCCGATCTGGGCCATGACCAGAGGAAAGAGACCGAGAAACTTGTATTTACTGAGAGCAGAGCTAGTAGACATAATGACCTCCCCAAAACTTTAGAATTTAAATATCTTGCAAGATTTCTTCTTGTCTTTATTGTAAAACCTGGGGTAGAATAAGTATAATACTAGTTATTGTATGTACTCATAAGCTATTTGTTATGAAAGGTGACGGTCATGGATCTATTACAGCTCAAGTATTTTAAAGTAGTCGCCGAACAGGAACACATCACCAAATCCGCCAAACTGCTGATGGTATCACAGCCCTACCTGAGCGCTATCGTTGCCCGGCTGGAAGAAGAAATGGGCGGGCAGCTTTTTGACCGCGACGGACGTAACGTAGTGCTGAACGAATACGGCAAGATCCTGCTGCATCATGCCAACGAAGCCCTGCAGCATCTGGAGGACGCCAAAAAGGAAATCGCCGACATGCGCTCGCGCGATACTAAATACATACGTCTTGGCAGCAGCAGTACCATGCTTTCCAAACGCTGGCTGGTGGATTTTCTTAAAGAACATGACGATATCAGGCTGGCGCATCTGCTGGCAGCGCATAACGAGATCATGGACGGACTTCTGAGCGGCCGCTTTGACTTTGGGCTGACAACTGGCAGGCTCGATCATCCTAAAATCATTTCAGTGCCGCTGTGGAAAGACCGTTATACACTGCTGGTCGGAGCCAGGCACCATATGGCCCGCCGCCGGAAGATCTATCTGCAGGATATCCAAAACGAAAAGATCTGCGCCCTGCCGGAGGATCAAAGCAAGCTGCGGATCGTTGACGAGCTGTGTAAAAAAGCCGGCTTCGAGCCGGACTTTGTCCTGGAAGGCAATGTTGAGCTGCTGAGCGACTATATGCGCGAAGGGCTGGGCGTTTCTTTCGGACTGGCGAGCGTCAGAGATGCTTACCGTGATATCCGTTCCATACCGCTGGCTGACGAGATCGGTGAAGCCAGTATTTACCTGTCGTGGTGCGGTGAGCGTTATCTCACCAATTCCATGCTGACGCTGCAAAGCTATCTGCGGGAAGTAGGCAAACAGATAGAAGCTGAAAGGTAAATTGCAAAAAGTTGAACGGTGCAATGCTACTTGTTATAATAAAAATGCATGTACCGATGATGTCTTTCGAAAATACCTTCTAAAAATGTTGATTGGAATATTGTATGATTATAAAATGAGTAATTTTAATCATAGAAGCTAGAACCAACTGTAACTCCTAATATTGTGTTGTATTTATTAATCGGTGCATGCGTAAATAAAAAGCATCTGCAAAGCAGATGCTTTTTATTTTTTGTGTTCATAATTGTTTGAATAAAATTTAACTTAAGTCATGTCTTATAAATGCATATAAACAAAAAACAATATATATAAACAATAACTTTATTGAAAGTAGAGTGGTATAGTTTTAAAATATTATTTAATAAGACGTATTGTATAGCAAAAGAAAAGAAAACGTAACGTTTTACAAAAACGTAGTGTCGTATACAAACTAAATAGCGAGAAAGTATATATGGGGGGGACATGCGTTCCTGCGACCTTTCATAAGCTGCCCTCCTCCAGAAAGTTGTTCTGGAGGAGGGTAGCTTTTATTTTTCGGTCAGGGAAGGCAGACTTTGTAAGCATTGGTTTGTAAGTAAGGCAGAGAATAGAGGTGAACAAATAATTATAGAAATCGATTCAGATGGCTGAAGAGAAAGGAGCTGAAAAATATGACATATGGAATAGACGCTAAAAGCACAGGTACAGAAATAAAGATCAGAAGGATTAGAAGCAGAATAACCCAGAAGGTATTGGCAGAAGTTTTAGGCGTTTCGCAAACACATTTGAGCAATGTGGAAAATGGCAGGACCATGCTGGGTTTAGAAGGGTTGCTGAAAGTAAAAAGATATTTAGGCTGTACGTTAGATGATCTGCTGGATCCGGAAATGAGCAGCGCAACAAAAGAAACAGGTAAAAAAGTAAAACGGTATAAGTTAGTGCCATATGAAGAATAAAAGGAAAGGTTTGTACAAATGGAAAAATTAGAAGACTTGCTGCCAGGAAATTCGGAGATTAATTTGCACCTAGGAGCGTTAACAGTAAAGTGCCCGATATGCGGTAAGGAGTTTGGATGTAATAAAGCTTACCATGTGTATACGGCCTTGGTAAATAGAAGACGGCAGTACTACTGCAGTTATAGCTGTTATAAAAAGCGGCCCAACCCAAAGGAGAAAAGATAGTGATAATCAGAAAGGCTGAAAATTTGTATGAAAGCGAAAGTTAATGAAGCTAATGAACAAATAGACTTTCAAAAGAATATTGAAGCCGGTGATAAAGAAGCACCTGTACAGAAGCCGTATATGATCTTTGAGACCGGAGAAGTAGTGGAGGAAAGCGGCCTGCCGGGGATAAATTACGACTTTAACTACGGAGCCCGAGTAACAGTGCCGCAGGGAGAATACAGGGTCAAGCTCATCGATCGCAGTGCCTGCCTGACAGTCTACGACGCACCGGCGTCAGGAGTGATGGTGACCAGCAGTAAAAAGTATTTTGTTGATTTTCGTATTGAGGTGTATGAAGAGGATAAACTAATCTTTGCTCATGACCTGAACCTGAAAGGTAAAAAAGTGCTGATCAAATTTCCTACAGGAATCCTTGGAGATATCCTGGCATGGTTTCCCTATGCGGAAGAATTCAGAAAGAAACATCAGTGTGAGCTCTACTGCGCGCTGGCAGAAGACATGGCAGAACTGTTCAAACCTGGATACCCCGAGATCCATTACGTGAAACCGGAAGAACGTCCGGAAGGCTTATATGCCAGCTACTATATGGGGATATTCTTCCCCTGCGGGGACAGGATGCACCAGCCGTCGGACTTCAGGGTACGGGGCCTGCACAAAAATGCGGCGATGATATTAGGTCTTGACGAAGGCAGTGAACCCAAAGATATCAGCATCAAATTATTACCTAAGGACAAAACGAGAAAGATCAAAGAACCGTATGTGTGCATAGCAGCCCAGTCCAGCAGCCAGGCGAAATACTGGAACAATGGAGCCGGGTGGCTGAACGTAGTCAAGCACCTGAAAGAAAAAGGCTACAGAGTACTGTGCATAGACAGGGAGAATGTCTATGGTATGAACAGCCGCTTTAACATCATACCTTATGGAGCGGAAGATTTCACAGGGAAGCTGCCGCTGCAGGAGCGGATAGACCTTTTATACCATGCAGACTTTTTCATTGGGCTGTCGAGCGGATTGAGCTGGGTAGCCAACGGAGTAGGCATACCAGTAGTTTTGATCAGCGGATTCACGCTGCCGTTCAACGAATTCCCGACTCCGTACCGGGTGATCAACTACCATGTCTGCAACGGTTGCTGGAACGATACTCAGGTAGTGTTTGAGCATAAGGATTTTGAATGGTGCCCGCGGTTAAAGGGAACAGAAAGGCAGTTTGAATGCAGCCGGTATATAACGCCGGAAGCGGTGAATAAGGTAATAGATAGGCTGATGGAGGAATATGGGTTTGACCCGTCAAAAAATTTGGGACAGAGGAATAATTTTACTGGTACTGAGATAAAAAAGATTAAGAGAGCAAAGGAGAGTAGAAAATGCGAAGCATCAAAGTAAATAGGAAAAAGAGCAAACAAATACTGGCAGCATTAGTAATGGGGATGAATTTTGTTAATACTATAGCGCCGATGGCAGTGGCAATGCAAAAGCTGACGACTGAGGGAAAATCGCAATTACAGATGGTCAAAAGTAAAGCAAAACCATTGGAATATGTGAGTTTGCCACAATCATTGGAGTTTGTTGACGATTTAATTTTTGGTAAAGCAGAGGCTGCAGTAATCAGCGTAGGCGCTGGACAGACAAGCACTTTACCTACGCTTGCCTCCGGGGACTTTATGAATATCTCCAGCGGGGGGAACAGGAACAGTAAGCTCCTTGAATGGTGGTGAGCAGCATATCTCCAGCGGAGGAACGGGAACAATAAGTGCCATGAGTGCTGGTATTCAGTATATTTCCGTCGGTGGAGCAGGAACAGTAAGTACCTTGAATGCTGGTAATATACATATCCTCAGCGGAGCAATAGGAACAGTAAGTACCATGAATGCTGGTAATTTGCATATCTATGATGGAGGAACAGGAACAGTAAGTACCATGAGTGGTGGTTTGCAGAATGTCTCCAGCGGAGGAGCGGTAACAGTAGGTACCATGAATGGTGGTTATCAGACTATAGTTGGGGGAACGGGGACAATAAGTACCATGAGTAGTGGTACTCAAACCGTCTCCAGCGGGGGAACAGGGATAATCGGTACTTTCATTAATGGTAGGCAAAATGTAACCGAAGGAACAGGAACAATAAGTACCATGAGCGGTGGTACTCAGAATATCTACAGTGGAGCGACAGGAACAGTAAGTACCCTGAGGTATGGTGGTATTCAGAATGTCCGCAACGGAGGAACAGGAACAATAAGCACCATGAGTACTGGTTTGCAATATATCCACAGCGGGGGAACAGGAATAGTAAGTACCATGATGAATGGTGGCTATATGAATATCTCCAGTGGAGGGACAGGGGTAGTAAGTACCATGAGTGGTGGAATGCAGAATATTTTCAGCGGAGGAACAGGTATAGTAATTACTATGAACGATGGTAGCCAGGCTATTCGGAATAGTGGGTTTGGTACAGTAAGCGCTCTGAATGGTGGTACACAGCAGATATATGCCGGAGGAACAGCCTTAGATACCAATATTTATGGTGGTACACAATTAATAGGTGGCAGCGCAGTAAATACAACTATTGACGGCGGTGTAGCTGTTATGCTGGATGGTAATGCTTTCGTTTCAGGTTTGACGATGAGCGGTGGTGAATATATGTTAGGCGCAGATGGTGGCGATTATAACATCTTGGGGCAGTTTGAGTTTACAGGTGGCCGCCTCGACATGACCCAAAACAAAGATGGCGCTCAGACTGGTACCCAGGAGGAACTGACCATCGAAAATTTGGACAAAGCCGGTGGTACGTTTATTATGGATACCGACCTTAACAATGAAGAAGGCGATAAAATAACGATCAAAGAGGCCGCAAATGTAGGCACAAGTTATATCCAGGTCAACGATACAAGTTTGCTGAACGGTACTGTAACCGATCGTAAAAATTTGCTGCTGGTCAAGGATAACAGCGGTAAATTAACTTTTGAAGGAAAAGACCTTAATAATGGCGGCATTTGGACATTTACACCAGAGATAGAAAATGGTTTAAATGTTAAAGATAATGCTGGAAATGTGATAGGTAGTAAAGAAGAATGGTATTTAACACACATAGATAGATCTGTTAACAACGATACCCAAGTGTTATTGGATGGAAGTGATAGCAGTTATGCGATGTGGCGTAATACCAATGATACGCTGCGTAAGCATCTAGGAGACCTGCACTATCGTACGAACAAAAAAGGTGTAGAAGGAATTTGGGCGCATTACACAGGAGGAAAATTTGGCGGGAGTGGATTTGACAGCAGCTATAATATGTATCAGCTTGGTTACGATAAAGCAGATAATGCCAAGAGCACATATGGTTTTGCATTAGAAAGCGGAACCGGACATGCTGATTACAGCTTCGGCAGTGGTAAAGATAAATTATTCTCTGGCAGCTTCTATGGTACCTGGACCGGAGATGACGGAAGCTATACGGACGTAGTAGCAAAAATAGGTCAATTTGATGCAGACATCAAATCTTATGGAGATTACCCGGATAAAGCCAGCTATAAAAACAGAGCTTACAGTGTGAGTATAGAATATGGAAAAACTATAGAACTGAGTGAAAAAAGTGGGACTTTCGTCGAACCGCAGCTGCAGTTTATAGCAGGAAGGCTGAGTAGCAGTGAATATACAACAGACCGTGGTAATAACGTCTATGTTGGTGGTCTAAACAGTTATATAGGGCGTGTAGGCTTTGTTGCAGGTCAAAAAACGAAAGATGGCAATGATGTCTATTTCAAGGCATCGGCGCTGCATGAATTTGGAGGCAGCAGAGATATTCATATGACAGCAGCCAATGGAGAAACCCTGTCGATGTCAAAAGACTACAGCGATACATGGTTTGAAGTAGGAATCGGAACAAATATCAAGCTCAGTAAAGTAAGTTATTTTTATGGTGATATAGAAAGGAGCTTTGGAGGAGAGATAGAAAAGAAATGGCAGGTCAATGCCGGCGTAAGATTTGAATTTTAAAGAATAAGCTATTTTTTATGAGTTAGTAGATTTATAAAAACAGACTGCTTTTTAAGCAGTCTGTTTTTTGTTTCTGCCGCAGTGATTAGGCATAGTTTTGGGACAGCAGCTTGTGAGCCGGTATAACTGTGCTGACTGGCAAAAAGTATGGGTAATAGATTCTTAAGAACTGCGCAGACGTCGACAGTTGTAAAGCCGCTGGCGTAATGCGCCGGGCAAGACTCGAAGGCGTTTTATACAGGCTTAAAGTAAGTGTCTTGCGGGGGGGTACACAAGTGCTATAATAACTATAACTATTACTTTTGACAAAGTTTTTGATGTAAAACAAAATAAGAAACATTTTAGTTTAGAAATTTCAAACTAAAATACTAATGTTTTTGATGGCTGAGGTGAAGTATGTACGATGAAAGCTGCCTGCCGC